>ENA-UEQL01000565-UEQL01000565.1-human-gut-metagenome-genome-assembly--contig:-NODE-565-length-26300-cov-9.426648_pt1 | contig 26300 bp, 17 predicted proteins | sample MGYA00242905_ERZ507926 | MGnify/ENA primary metagenome ERZ507926 (study PRJEB26167, sample SAMN06115531) | human gut metagenome | host: Homo sapiens | place: China:Henan | collected 2015-09-09 | study...
CCGCTCGCGTATGTCAAATACGCCACGCGCCCCTTCCGGCTTTCCTATACTCGCCTGAACCCCCTTTTGACGCGCCCTTTCGTGTCGTCTTCGTTTAGGGCACTGGTTTACCGCTGATGCTCCGTTAGGAAAGCCGGCAGGACCGCTCGCGTATGTTTAATACGCCACGCGCCCTTTTATTCGCCCGAACTTAGCCTAAAATCCGAGAGCAAGGGGCAATTGGTAGGGGATTGGCTATTTCCGCCTGCGGAAATGGAAAAACGATATTGCCGGCAAGGCGGGATAGGCGCATCGGCTTTGCCTATCGCCGCAAGGGCTAAATTTCTTATGGAAGCGCGCCTTGCGCCGCCACCGCGCCACCTTAATCAAAATTCTTGAAAGCCGGGGCGGAAGTTGTATTTTTAAACTTTAACACGGCAACTTTTATGAAACGCATACTGGCTTCCATCTTGTCCATAGCATATTCCGCGCTATTTGCGGGCGAAACCTTATTTTACGAGCCTTTCGACTCCGCGGAAGCCGTCGCAAAATACCCTTCCGACGCAAAGCTGTCCTTTGAAAAGGGTAAAAGGGGCGAGAGCGGCTCGCTGAAAATCGAAGTTCCGGAGCGCACCGGCTTCGACGGATTGTCGCTGCCGGTTGACATATCAAAAGCGCGCGGAGGCGTCCTCGAAGTGAGCGGGGAGGCCATGGGCGAGAATGTCGCGCCGGGGCCCAAATACTATAACGGCGCAAAATTCATGCTCGTCGTCAACACCCCCTCCGGCAACGTGTACGGCGGCCCGCAGATGCCGACCGGAGATTTCGACTGGCAAAAAATAAAAACTCTGGTCCGCGTCCCGCACGACGCTACGGGCGCGCGCCTCAACATCGGCTTCGAACAGTCTTTCGGAAAGCTCCATTTCAGGAACGTGAAAGTGGAAAAGAAGTCTTCCTCGCTCGATATGAGAAAAGCCGCCAACGTCGGATATGCCGACGAAACCGCCGGCGACGGAAAGGGCGGATGGTTCGACCTCGGCGCGGATGAGGACGCCTCCAAATTCAACTACAAGCACACGGCAACATTCGCAAACGTCCCGTACATGGCGCTCTCGCCCGAGTCCAACGGCGGGAAATCCGCCCTGCTCATAAAACCCGCGGGAAGCCCGAAAATGGGGGCGGAATCGGCAAAAATCCCGCTCTCTGTGCCGCAGGAAGCAAAGTACCTCTACGTCCTCAACGCCCTCGAAACGCCCGGGAGAGGCGAGGTCGGGGAAATTGCAATATTCGGCGAGGACGGAAAGGAGCACATATTCAGGCTCGCGGGCGGCGTCGACGTCGCAGGCTGGGAAAACGTCCAAAAGGAGCTCAAAAACGCGGCGGTGGGCGCGGCGTGGCTCGCCTCCAAGGGATATAGAAAATCCAACGGCCTATATTCCACGCGGCTCAAAATCCCCGAGGGATTCGGAAAGGTGGCGGCGGTGGAATTCCGAAAAGCCAAAATCCCGTGGATTGTCGCGGCGGCGACCCTCTCGAAAGAGAAGTTCCCCTTCCCTTCCGAATGCAAATTCATCACCGCCGAAAATAAAGAATGGCGGGCCATGCCGGTTCTGCCGGACTGCGGCGTCATAGAGGGCTCCGCCCTCGACTGCTCCGCCCTCTGGAACATCGGGGAGGTAAAGGCGCGCGTGGTCGCCTCGAAAGACGGGCATTTAGAGCTCGAGGACAACCCCGGGGTACCCGTCGCCTTCCAGACCGTGGCCGACCAGGGGCACACCTACAACACCCTCACCGCCACGAAAGAAAGCACGGAGGAATACGTAAGGCAGCTGCGCATACAGGGGTACAACATGGTGCGCTTCCACTACTTCGACTTCGCGCTGATGGGAGGGGCGAAAGAGCCGCTGGAATTCAACGAAAAGCTCCTCGAGCGCATAGACTACTACATATATTGCCTGAAAAAAAACGGCATATACCTGAACCTCGACGCCATGTGCAGCCGCTACGGGTTTGAGCTCGGCAACACGTGGTGGCCCGACGATTCCGGAAGGGACTACAATTTCGACCTCTTCTTCAAGGAAAGCGCGCGAAAGAACTGGTTTGAAGGGGTAAAAAAGCTCCTTACGCACGTGAATCCGTATACGGGCACGCGCCTCGTGGACGATCCTGTGCTTGCGATAGTCAACGGCAAGAACGAGCAGGAATTCGGATTCCTCCGCAACCAAAAACCGGAGGTTATGAAGCCTCACTGGCTGTATTTCCTCAAAAGGCGCTACGGCGGCTCGCTCGAAAAATACAACGAGGCGTGGGGGGCGTCGGCGAAGTCCTGGGACGAAGTGAAAGTGTTTTCATACGGCAAACAGCCAAGCGCGAAGGCCGCCGCGCGCGACGTAGAAGCCTTTAAGCTCGAAAGGACAACCGAAATGTGGAAGTGGTTTGAAAAGAGCCTCAGGGAAATCGGATACAAGGGGCTGTGCGTGAATTTCGACATGATAAAAAATTTCTCCTACGCCTCGGTGAGGCAGAACATGCCGATAGTCACTATGCACTCATACCACGCCCATCCGTCGCCGGCGCTCGGCGGGGTTACCAGGATGGCGCAGAACAGCTCGCTCTCCGACGCGGACGGCGTGTTCAGGGGAATCGCCGGATCCGCCATTTGGAGAAAGCCTATGCTAATCACCGAATACGGGCACGTATTTTGGAACAAATACCGCTACGAGCAGCCGTTTTCCATCGCCGCGTACGCCGCCATGCAGGGGTACGGCGCGCTGACCGTGCACGCGCAGGCGGTTTCAACATGCCCGACGCCGGCGATGATACGCCCGTTCGGATGCGCTCACGACCCCGTGAACAAGGTGTCGGAATTTCTCGCCGCCCACATGCTGCTGCGCAGGGACGTGTCCGAAGCCAAGCCGTCGGTGCGCGTGGATTACTCCACGGCCGAGGCGATCGAAAAATTGTTCATAGGCTACGGAATGAATTCGGGGCAGTCGAAGCTCGCGCTCGTGGCAAAGCTCTCGCTGCTGCCGGACTCCTCCGCGCCTGCCGGAGAAGACGAAATCGTGGTGAAGTCCTCGGGGGGCTCTGCGATAGTGACGTACCCGGGCTATTCGGTCGTCCTGGACTCCAAGGACGGATTCGACACCGACGCGGTCGTCGGGCAGTTCAAAAAGCGCGGGCTGATTCCGGAATCTAACAGGACGAACGCAAAGAAGGGAATTTTCGAGAGCGCGACGGGCGAACTCTTCCTCGACTCCAATAAAAACTTCATGACGGTCGACACCCCGAGATTGCAGGGCATGTGCGCAGAGGCAAAGGGCAAATGCGAGCTCTCCGACTTTGCGGTCACCCGCATGGGCGAGCGCGGGTGCGTCGCCGCCGTGAGCGTGGACGGCAAGCCGCTTTCGGAGTCGAAGCGCATAGTGGTGGCATACTCCACGAACGCCCTCAACACCGGCATGGAGTTTGTGGACGACTCAATGCGCGGGCTTATGTCAATGGGGACCCCGCCCGTCCTCTACAAGACGGGCAAATTCTCGTTCAGGCTCAAAAACAAAAACGCCCGGGCCTTCAAACTCTACGCCCTCGGAATGAACGGCGCGCGCGTACAGGAGCTAAGCTCGCGATCGGACGCGGAATATATAAGGGCGTCGATAGACACGTCCAAACTCAAAAACGGGCCGTCGGCTTTCTTCGAGCTCGCGGCGGAGTAAAAGCCCGCGCGCTCCGGAATTTTTAGAACGAATATTTAAGGGTCGCCGCCCAGAACATGTGCACGGGGTGTTCCTGATGGTTGAACTCCGCGGTTCTCAGCGTGTAGGTCAGGTCGAAGCTCACAGACTCGTACCTCGCCGAAACGCCCGCCATAAATTCCCCGACGAGCCACTTGGGGACAACGCTGCGGCTGTCCGCGAACGTGTTTCCGTTAAGCGTGATGTCGTAGCCCACAAACCGCGCGGCCCCGCCGACAAAACCGTATAAATGCCAGTCGGGAAGCCCTTCCGGCGGAATCCACGCCACGTCGTTGCCCGAGGAATAGTCGATTCTGTTGGGCTCGAAATTGTGCGGAAGGTTTTTGCCGAACCGCAAAAACGCCCTCGCCTCGCCCTGCGTAATGACATTGCCCAGATCGAGCGCGGCGGACGCCACGGCGTCGAAATCCAAAGACTCGATTTTCCCGCGCGCTATCCTTTGGGAGTGGCGGTAAGAGAGCACGATTCCGGGCTCGTTTTTTATCTGGTCGTGCCAGCCCATCGGCCAATCGGCGCCTATGATGCTGTGGTAGAGCTTTTGGGCGTCCTCGGCGAGCGAAATAGGCCCGACAACTCCGAGGTTTACGGTAAAGGAATCGAGAGTGTCGCGCGTGGCGACGTGCGCCCCAAAGCCCGCGTAGAGCCATCCGGCGTACGGCCTGTCCCGCTCGGGAGGGTTCGGCCAGTTTATATCCGAGGACACGCACATCATCTGCCCGACCGACACGCTCTCGTACGCCTGCGCGCCATCGGGGGCGAAGAGGTCGAGTAGGGCGAATTGCAGGCGGCTCGTCCAGAAATCCCTGCCGCTTTGGGTGTACGAAAGCTTCAGTCCGTTGGTGTAATACCTGTCTGAAAACCCGTAGTCGTTTTCAACGGTGAACGAAACCGCCCTCCATTCGGGGGTTCCGCCTCCGGAGAGCTGCGCGGCGGGCTGCGCCGAGAGCGAAGCCGCTAAAAAAACGGCGGGCAGAATATTTGACAAAGCGCGACGGGATGCCATATTCGCAAAATCATGAGGATCACATCGGGCTTGGCAAGAGGAATATTGCTCGACGTCCCGCGGACAGACGCCGTGCGCCCCGCGACAGACGCGGCGCGCCAGGCGATTTTCTCGTCCCTCGGCTGCGCGGTGGAGGGCGCGGCGGTTCTCGACCTCTTCGCCGGGACCGGCTCGTACGGATTGGAGGCGGCAAGCCGCGGGGCGGCCAGCGTGACTTTCGCCGAGACCGACCGGCTGGCGCTCGCCGCGCTGCGCCGCAACATAGAGCGCGTAAAGAAGGCGGCGGCAGGCGCGGGGGCGGACTTCTCCGCGCGGATAGTGCCGTGCGACTGCGTGAAGAGCGCGTCGCTATTTGAGAGCGCGCGCTACGACATAGTCTTCGCCGACCCTCCCTACTCCATGCTTTGCGACCCGAAAACAGCCGTAAAAATATTTTCGATGTTTTGCAAAATCTGCCGCGAAAACATGTTTTTCGTCCTCGAAGCCCCCGCAGACTTTTCGCTCGAAAGCGCCCCCAAGCCGTTCGCGTTCGAGTTCGAGCAGTTGCGGAGGCTCGGCAAGAAATCGGCGGGAAAGCCGTCGCAGATAATATTCAAAATAAAGGCAACATGAACGAACTTGACTCGATAATAGAAACAGCCTACCGCAGGAACGCAACAGACATACACCTGCGCGGCGCCATGCGCCCGAGAATACGCATAGACAACGCGCTCATCGAACTTGCCGAATGCGGCTCCGCCGACATAGAGACGCTTGTCGCCCAGATTTTCGACAACCTTTCGCCCGACGAAAAAAAGATAATGCTCGAAAAATACGAGAGGGGTGAAGACGTGGACTGCGCGTTTTCCTGCATATCCGGAATGAGGCTCAGGGCCAATATTTACAGGAGCCAAAACGGGCTCGGCGCCGCCCTGCGAATGATTCCCCCCAGCCGCATGAGCGCGAGCGAAATCGGGCTTCCGTTTTCCGTCACCGACGTATGCAACCGCAAGAGCGGGCTGTTTCTCGTCACCGGCGCCAACGGCTCCGGCAAGACGACGACCATAGTGGCGCTGCTGGACATAATAAATTCCACGCGCAAGGCGCATGTGCTCACAATTGAAGACCCGATAGAGCACGTGATAAGAAGCCGCGAGTCCCTGTTTACCCAGCGCGAGGTCGGCGTCCACACGCCGGACTTCTACTCCGCCCTGCGCTCGAGCGTGCGCGAAAACCCCGACATCGTCGTAATCGGCGAAATGCGCGACATCGAGACCACGCGAACCGCCATAGAGCTCTCGGAGACGGGGCATCTTGTGATAGCCTCCCTGCACACCCGCACGGCGGTTTCGACGATCGACAGGCTCATAGGGCAGTTCGACGCGGCGGAACAGCCGCAGATAAGGATGATGATTTCGGAAAACCTCATAGGCGTGCTCACCCAAACTCTGCTCGTAAAGAAAGCGGGCGGACTCATCGCGGCGTTTGAGGTGCTGGTCGCAAATTCAGCGGTCAGAAACCTGATACGCGAACAGAAAGTGCCGCAAATATACAGCACAATGCAGATGGGGAAGCGCGAGGGGATGTTCACCATGGACGACTCTCTCCTCGCGCTCGTCGAAAGCGGAACGGTCGAAGCGGCCGAAGCGCTCTCGAAATCTCCGTTCAGGGCGGACTTGCTCGCCAAAATGCGCGCCAGCCCCCACATAGACGCCCGGGAGCTCGAAAATTTGAGATAACAGCGAATCGGGCGCGCCCCGCCCAAAAGGCAAAAAAAATCCCCGCGGATGCCGGCGCGGGGATTTTTTTGCGGGCAATCAACCGAACGCCGCTATCGCCGCCCGCCGCGGCGGAGGGCGAACATCAGCGCGGCCGCCCCGATGAACGCCGCAACCGCCGCGGGTTCGGGCACCACGTACACAAGGCTTCCGGAGCCGCCCATCTCCACTGTCAGCTCAAACCTCCCCCCGAGCTCCTGCCCGAACTCGTTGTACGCGGAAAACACGCTATTGGCGTCAAAATCGTCTGTCAAATAGTCGAACTCAAACACAGTTATCTCGTGCGCGGCCAAATCCTCGGCGGAAAACACCACGTCCGCCGAATTCGCCGCCACAGTCAAATCCCCGACATTTATTGTCCCGCCGAACAGGAGCGTCCCGCCGTCTATCGTCATGCCCCCGACTTTTTCGGCTGAGGAAAATTTCAGCCTGCCGCCGGAGAGATACAAGTTCTCGACCGCGACTTCCGTATTCATTACAAATTCGCCGTTGTTTACCATGAGATTGCCTATCGACATGTCCGCCTTGCCGTCCAGGTCATTCTCAAAGCCGTGGAGCGAGCCGTTGGAAGCCTTGTAGATGGTCATCTCCTGCCTGCCGCCGCCGTTCATCGTTATGTTGAGCTGCGAACTCACTCCGCTATCCGCCGCAAACACCCCCTCGAACGAGCCGCCCGCAAACGCGCCGGATGAATTGTCGTTGAAGTTGAAATGCGCGACGGCGGAAGTTGCGGAAGTCATCCATACCGCCCTGCCGCTCGATTTAAGCCCGCCGAGGTCAAATAACATGGCGTTCCCGCCAGCCGTCTTGGATTGCGAATCCCGCATGTCGAATACGTGGTAGCCCTTGTCGGCCAGGGTGCCTGTAAAGCCGGTGAAATTGAACGCGAGCGCGCCGCCCACGTTGAGCGACACACCGCCCGACGCCGCCACGGAACTCCTGCCGTTTGACATGCGGGTCGTAAAATATCCGAAAGTGTTTAAGACCATGTCGCCGCCTACGGAAATTACATCGCCCATTTCAGTCACGGCAAACCGCAGCTGCCTTATTCCGGAAGTTTCGGAAGAATACTTTTTGTCCGAAGAGACTGTCTGCACCCAGTTCCCCGCTACGGACAGGTTGCGGCGGATCCAAAACTCCGAGGAAACTTCCGCTTCCACGCCCCCCACCGTAAGGGCAGTCTCCGAGGGCATGTTTGCGCGGCATACCTTTTCGCCTCCATAAAAGTAGCCGTTCGTTTCGTAAAAGTGAAGGATGTCGCCCGCGTCGGGCCCCGAATCGGGGGTGACCGTCTCCACGGGACTGAGGCTCCACGCCGCCGCGCTTCCCATCGTCACGGCTCCCTCAATGTCGTCAAATGTTGCGATATAGTAATAATCCGCCGCCTGCGCGGCGGATAATGCGAATATCGGCGACAACGCCGCAAAAATCATCTTTTTCATAATGTGCCTTTCCGGTTGATAATGCCCGAAATCTAACCGCGTAAGCAAATGCCGACAAGAAAAAACAGCCCGAATCTTAACGGTTTAGAAAAAAAACCGCAGGCTCGGGAATTCCCGAAAGCGTGAAAAGCGCGCCCCTAATTTTTCTCCTTGATAATATAGGGCGGGCGGCGCTTGGATTCCAGGTAAAGCTTCGACATGTAGTGCCCGATAACCCCCAGGCAAAAGAGCTGCATTCCGCTAAGGAAGAATATCACGCATATCATGGACGTCCACCCGTAGGCGGAGTTGTGGTATATGAGCTGGCGTATCGAAAGCAGGACGATTGCGACGCTCGATAACAGGCAGAAGAATATGCCTATGGCAGCCGCCACGACGAGCGGAATTGTCGAGAAGGAAGTCAGCGCGTCGAGCGAATACATCGCAAGCCCCGCAAAAGACCACTTGGTTTTGCCCGCGCACCGCTCCACATTGTCAAACTCAATCCATTTGGTCTTGAAGCCGACCCATTCGTACATGCCCTTTATGAAGCGGTTGTACTCCGGCATTTCGAGAACGGCGTCTATCACCCTGCGGTTTATGAGGCGGAAGTCGCGCGCGCCCTCGACGAATTTCAGGCTGGAAAGCGAATTGAGAACCCTGTAAAACGCGCGCGCGCAGAACGAGCGCGCGGGGGATTCGCCCCTGCGCGTCCTGCGGCGGGTCGCGACGCTGTCGTATCCGCCCTCGCACATTTCGCGGAACATCTGCGGAAGCAGGGAGGGGGGATCCTGCAAGTCGGCGTCCATTATCGCGGCAATGTCCCCGCGCGCGGCGCGCAGCCCCGCGTACATGGCGGCCTCCTTGCCGAAATTGCGCGAAAGCGAAATGTACTTCACGCGGGAATCCTTTGCGGCGAGTTCGCGCAGGTATTCGAGCGTTCCGTCCTTCGAGCCGTCCTCGACGAAGACTATCTCGAAATTCTCCGCGCCGGCGGACTCCATGGCGCGCAGAAACTCAGCGTAGAAAATCGGCAGAGCCTCGCGCTCGTCGCGGCACGGGACTATCGCGCTGAACATTCCCCCGTAGGGGGGCACGCGCGGGGAATCTGACGCTGCATCTGACATTGCCGTGTTCATTTGCGAATATTATTCCATATTGCGGGCGAATATCAAACCTATTTTTGCGGCGGCTTCCGACGCGGCGCCTAAAAAATGCGGAGCGCGGCGCGCCCTTTAACGCCCCCTTCCCTCGCAATGCGGCGCGCCTTCCGCGGGCTTTCCGCGCAAAAAAATCCCGCGGCAAACCCCGCGGGATTTTAATATCATCCGCCAATCCGCCGGAGCGCAAACTCCGGAGATTACAGCGCGGAAATCTTTTCGTCGATTCTCGCGGCGAACTCGTCGAGCGCGCGAAAAGTTTCCCCAACCGGCCTGCCCTTAACCTCCACGCCGGGAATTTTTTCGGGCCTGGCCAGTTTGAAGCACGCCTCTATCGGCGCCGACAGGCTGCCTCCCCACCCGTAGGAGCCGATCACGCCGAAATATTTCAGCTTAGGGCGCAATATGTTTATCAGGTACGCCGCGTAGACGCTCTTTGGGTGCGGCCCCGTCAGAACCATGGACGTCCCGAATACGACGCACGGGGCGTCGATGAGCTGCATTGCAATCTCCCCCTCGTCTGCGCCGATGAGCTCCGCCCTTACGACCGTTATGCCGCGCGACCGGAGGGCGTTTTCGAGATAGTCCACCATTATGCGGGTGTTGTCGTACATTGATACGTAAGGCATCACGACTTTCCGCGCGAACTTGTCGGAGACCCACTCGGCGTAAAGATTCATGATGAACTCCGGCCTGTCGTAGACGGGCCCGTGGCTGGGCAGAATCATCTTGGGGTTCATCGCCCTGGCGAGTCCGAGGTACTTTGCGCAAAAGCCCCTGAACGGCATCATTATTTCGGAATAATACCGCTTTGCGGCCTCCGCGAGATTTTCGGAGCAGTCGGCAAAGAGCTCGTTGTCTGTGTAGTGCGCGCCGAAATAGTCGCAGGAGAACAAAAAATTGTCCTCCACCAGATGAGTGAACATCGTGTCGGGCCAGTGGACCCACGGAGCCATTATAAATTTGAGCGTCCTGCCCCCGAGGGAAACCTCCTCGCCGTCCGCAACCGCCCTTATGCGCGACGGATCTACCCCGAGCATGTTTACGAGGTTTTCCGCGCACTTCGGCGAGCACAGGACGACCGCCTCCGGATAGGTTTTCAGAAGGGTCGGTATCGCCCCGCTGTGGTCGGGTTCGGCGTGGTTTGAGACGATGTAGTCTATCTTGGCGCCGCGCGCGGCGATCATGTCGCAATACGGCCCGAGCAGCTTTTCGTACATCGTGTCTATGAGAGCGCGCTTCTCCGCCCCCTCGACGAGGTAAGAGTTGTAGGTCGTCCCCTGGGGAAGCGGGACGAGCTGGTCGAAGAGCTTGCGGTTCCTGTCGTGCAGGCCGCAATAGAATACCCCCGGGGCTATCTCTTTCATAGGCCCGCTATTCGTCGGTTTCGACAAACTGGTCTTTGCCCACTCCGCAGAGGGGGCAGACCCAGTCATCGGGGATGTCCGCAAAAGCCGTTCCGGGCTGGACTCCGTTGTCGGGATCCCCCGCGGCGGGGTCGTAGATATAGCCGCAAACTTCGCATTTATACTTTTTCATTGCGATATGCCTTTCTGTTTAAGCGTTGCACTTCCAAATTTTGACAGGCGGTTTTCCGAAAAGTTTTCAATCCGCCTATTCCCCGCCGACTTTTTTGACGGTTATTATTATGCGCGCGGTTCTGGCGAGCCCGGTCGGAAACTGCTTGCGTATTTCGGCGTAGGAGCCTTCCGCGTCGTACTTTGACGGAGCCGCTCCGCCGTCCGACGCCTCCGCCGCCCCGCCGCGCGAAACTCCGGACTTTGAAAACAAAGCCGTCTGTTCCATGGCGTCCGAAAGAGTCTTGCCGCTGTTGATTTTCGGCCTTTCAAACTGTATGCAGTAGGGCCTGTTCACGTCGAGGACGAGATCGCGCATCTTGCGCTCGAAACGCTCGAACTGCCGCTGCTTCATGATGGTGTTGCCGTTGCTGTTTCCGTCGGCGTAGAAATAGGAGACGGGGTTGGAATAGATGTAGTCCATGTTTACCATCACTTTTTTGCCGTTGGCTTTCAGCAACTTCACCGCGCAAAACGACCCCAAATCGAATTCCTCGACGTCGCCCCTGTGCTTCGGCCTGTTCCTTATCATCGCCTCGATTTTTTTGTCTTTTTCAATCTGGGCGGCGTTGGGCTCGTACTTGTCGAGATAGCTCTTGTACTCGCCCGCAAAGAGCGACGGGGTTTTCTCGCCCTTTTCAATCGCGCTTTCGAGAGCGTCCGCCTGCTCGGTAAGCTTGCCTATGCGCCCCTGCGCTCCGGCGAGCGAATTTTCGAGGCGCAAAATTTCGTTTTTAAGGCCGAGCAGTTTGCCGCGCGCCTCGTCAATGGGCGAAATTTTCTCAACCTTCGCCGCCGCGGGTTTCTCATTTTCGGAAACTTCGTCGGCATACTCGTCCATATTCACCGAGGGCGCGGGATAGCCTTTGGCCATATACCTCTTGGCGAGCACCTTTCCGTCAAAGCCCTTGTGCTGAGACTCCCCCTCTGCGAGCACAAACGTAAACTTGTCATCCGGCTTTCCGGCGATGTGGGTTTCCACGGTGACGGAATACTTCTGGGCGGACAGAACGCCCGCGCACAGCAACGCCGCCGCAAAGGTCGCGAATTTCATCGTAATCATAAGTAAAAATTTAATGGATAAATCGGGGGGCGTGTCAATTAGTTTTCAAGCCTTGATATCTCGAAAACCACCGAGGTTTCCCCGCCCTGCGCGAGCGTTCCGCCCTCCGCCACTTTCGCCGACTCCGGAAGGGAAAATCCGAACCTGTACAAAACCGTCCTCTTTCCGCCGCGGATTTCGACGACGGAACACACATACGCAACGCAATCTTCATGCGCCTGCGGCTGCGGAGCGCGCGCGGATTCGCCGTCCGCCTCTCTGCCCGCGCCCTCGGACGGTGCTTTCGGCTTCGCCTCCGCTTCCGACCGCGGCGCGGAATGCCACGACGACGGATGCGGAAGCCCGTATTTGCCGGAGCGCGCAGGCCTGCGCCTGGGCGCCTCGGAAACGGCTCCCTCGGGAAGCCTTATGAGGTTTCCGCCGGAGTCCTCCAAATAGTACTTGCCGTCAATCTTGACGGCTTCGGCCGAAAACAGCGCGGGCGCAAACGCGAGAGCCGCCGCGAAAATCGCAAAGAATTTCATTTTGGAAGAGTCGCGGAGGGGCGAAAAATTTTCAAGCAAAAACCCTCCGGCGAAACGGGCGTCAAAAACTGAGTATTTCGTTCATCCGCTCTTTGGATATCAGCGTCTTCGGCTTGTAAGAATCGCCGTCGAGCCTCTCATTCAAATCGACGTGCAGAAATCCCCCCGCGTCGGAATTTGCGCGGCTCAATCCGGAGAGGTACGCCGAAACGCTTTTGAATATTTCCGACTGCGCGGAAAGCGGAGCCGCGTACCTGTAATAGGGGTTCTTGGGCGTATTCTTGGCGATTCTGTCCGCCTCGAGCGACATGTCTGCGAGCACTTCCCTGATATAGTCGGAATACTTGCGGAAAAACAGCGACTTGTGCAGGCGCGGCCCTTCGAGAAAGTCGTACTTGTACTTTCCGGCCGCCCGACCGGCGCGGGCCGAGCCCAGAGCGTCGACAAAAGTGTTCGTGCGGACGAACCGCACGGCCCAATAGTTCAGGGCGCAAAGATCGGCGAGGATTTTCCCCTCCAACGCGTATTCTCCCGCGTCAAATTTCCGCCAGGACTTGAAGCTTTCGGGGTCTATCGGAACCAGCCGCGCCCTGCCGGACAAATCCTGACGGACGGCGCTTTCCAAATTTTTTATTAGAGGCTCGCATCCGGGCATCTGGGAGGGCGACGTGGAAACGTATGTGGTGTCGAACCCGCCGAAGAACTCTATGCCGTTTGACGGGGAAAGCTCTATCAGCCCGAGAAGCTTCCGCGAATCCGCGTCAACAACCATCGCTCCCCCCGCCCCGAGGTTTGCGACTTTCGAGTAGTCGGCGACGCCGAGCGCAAACGCTCCCTTTTTCATCACGGGGTATATCGAGCGGCGGGCGCCGTCCCTGTTGGCGCCGATAATCGCTATGCGCTTTCCTTCAAATGACTCGGGAATATCGGACGGAGGGCAAAATTCGACGGGGGAGGCGGGCACGTCTCCCGAGACCGCGGCGCACGCGAACATCGAATCCGGAGAGACGTATATGTCGGAACTTTTAAATACCACGTCGCCGTAGTCGAATTTAAGCTCCCCGCCCACATGCTCGAGCATCTCCGCCGGAAACAGGAACGCCTTCTTTCCCGCGACCTCCACGAAGTAGCAGCAAAACGACATTCCGCCCGCCTGCTTTATGAACACGTTTTTGTAAAAGAAATCCTCCGTCTGTTTTTTGCCGCCGTCGTAGGCCTCGGCGGGCTTGCCTTTCAGGAAAGCGGCGTCAAGGCGCGAATCCAGCTCCGCAAGCTGCGCGCAAAAATCCGACGGGAACATCTCCTGTATGCCCTCGCGCAAATTTCCGAACTCGGGCGGAAACTTTTTCATCAAAAAGTTGTGGCGGGCAAGAAACTGCCTGTCGAAATACCGCACCGCCGCGTCGGGATCCTCATTCATCTTTTCGAGGGTGTTTTTGAGAATCAGGCTGTAATCGCTCTTGGGAACGTCCTTCCACTTCTCCTTCACCGCCGAGAGCGCGTCGCCGAGCCTCATGACCGACGACGCCTGCGCCGTGTAGTCGCCCGCATATATTCTGGCAACCGCCTCTATTACGGCGGAGGACTCCTCGCGCGAAAGGCCGAAAGAGTTCACCGCGTCCTTTATCGCAAGAGCTGCGGTCTCCTGAGCCATAACGAAAGAGTGCTGCCTGTCGTAGTCGCCTGGGAATTTTTTTTCCGCCAAAGCCCTTATCTCGTCGCCCATAGAGGCGGGCACGCCCCTGCGCCGCTGCGAGATCTTCGCCATCGCCGACTTCTGGTCGGCTATCCACCTCTCCCGCTGCTTCTCCTTCGTGGGGAATAGCTCCATTCCCCTCTTTTCTATCGCCTCAACGCGGGGGTCGGCGGGGGGTTCGGCATTGAATTTTCCCGCAAAAATATCTCCGCCGTATTTGTCGTAGCAATACCATCCGCCGAGAAGCGCGAAAGCGACAGCCAAAAGAATCAGTTTCATCGGAAACGTTTTTAATGCAAAAGCGCGCGCCGTGTCAAAACAATTGCGCAAAAACACCAAAACCGCCCGCCTCGAAGAGGCGAAACAAGATTCCGGACATGCGAAATTCTTTTTTTAAAAAATAACCCGCGCCGAGCGGCAAAAAATACCCTCCGGCTTTCCGCGCGGAGGGCAAAAAAATCCGCGCCGCATTTCCGCAACGCGGCGGGTTCGCCGGCGCGCGCGGGCGGAGCCAAAACTCGCCGGCGCCTCCACGCGCTGCGAAAGCCCGCTACAGATTGGCGACCGCCTCTTCGGCGTTCTTGCGGATCTGAACCCAGTCGCGCGCCTCGATGAGCGCCGCGGGCGCTATCCATGAGCCGCCTATCGCCGTCACGAGCGGGGAATCCGTATATGGCTTCATATTCGAGAGCTTCAACCCGCCGAGCGGGATAAAGCTTATGCCCAGATGCTTGTACGGCGCGGAAATGTTTTGCAGATGCTTCATGCCTCCGGAGCTTTCCGCGGGGAAGAACTTCATCAGCCTGCACCCGTGTTCGAGCGCCTGCTCGATGTCGCTTGGCGTCATGATTCCGGGGGCGAACGGCAGCCCCGCCTCAGCCGCCGCGTCTATAACGCGGACGTTGCAGCCCGGGCTGACGCCGAAATCCGCGCCGCGGCTCTTGGCCTCGCGAGCCTGGTCGGGCGTGAGAATCGTTCCTATTCCGAGGGTGAGCGGCAGCCCCGCCGAGGCTATGGCGGACGCGCACTCGAAGGCGCGCGGCGTGCGCAGCGTCATTTCTATGGCGGTCACGCCGCCGTCGCAGAGCGCCTTGGCAAGATCCGCCGAATCCGCGGGTTCGTTCACGGCGAGCACCGCCACGATGCGCGCCTTTTTCAGTTTTTGTGCGAGATTCTCCATTGGGATATTTCTGAATGTTGCGTTAAAGCGTTTCCGGATCCCCGCCGAGCCTGGGAAGCTTGAACTGCGAGACTTTCGCGCGCAGCTCCTCGGCGGTCTTTTCGAGCGAATCCGTGGCGGACTTGAACGCGCCGATTTTGTCGCGGGTCTGGGCGGCGGATTCGCTTAAAGCGTGCATTGTGCGGCTTATCCTCGCCGCCCTGTCGGCCTGGGTCCCGACCCCTCCGGCGAGCTCCTCGAACTTTGGGCCGAGGGCGGCGACCTGCTCGGAAACCGCCCTCATGTTGTCCGACACCCTGTCTATCACGCGCAGCGAGCGGCGCATGAGTATCACGAAAGAGCGCATTTCAACCACCCCCGACTCCACGGAGTCGCGCATGTCGGAGACCATTTTGGAGATGTTCATTGCCGAAACCGCCGTCATGTCGGCGAGCTTTCCGATTTCCGCGGAAACTATCGCGAACCCACCCCCGAACTCCCCCGCCTTTTCCGCCTCTATGGCGGCGTTGAGCGAAAGCAGGTTGGTGCGCTGGCTGACGGTGTTGACGGTCGTCACCGCGGCGGAGACCCCCTCGGCCTTTTCCTGTATTATCGCGAGCCTCGACGCAACAGACTCCGTGGCGGACAGCAGGCCGGAGGCATTCTCCGTCAAGCGCGACAGGTATTCGCCGCCCTCGCGCATTCCCTCGACGCTCGCGCCGATGTCCGCGGCGGCTCTTCCCGCCTTGGATTTCAGAAGCTCCACCGAAGACGATATCGACTCCGTCGCCTTTGAAACCTCCCTGAGCGCGCCCGCTTTCTCTACCGCTATGGACTCTATTTCGGCGGCTCCCCCCGAGATCTTCACGGCGCCCCCCGCCAAGCTCACGCCCCCGCTCTGAACCCTCCACACGAGCTTCGAGAGGTAGCCTGTCATCTTCTCGAGGGCGACGCACAGGGCGAAAATTTCGCTGTTGCTGAGCCTGTCGGGATTCGTGAGCTCGGAAAGGGTCTCGCGCGCGCCGCGCAGGTTGCCGTCGCGCATCATGTTCGAGGCGTCCACGAGCCCGCCCGTCATCTCCGCGCCCCTGGCGGCGGCCATGCGCGCCGCGAACGCCGCGAACCCCAGCATCAGCGCGCCGAGCGGCAAAAGGAAAAATATGAACCTCTCGCCCGAGCGGGAAATGCGCGACATTGCCTCGAACGAGTCCGCGCTGTACGAGTTCACGCCGACGACCATGTTCCACGGCCTGAAATACCCGTAGACGGAAGTCACCTCCCCCTCCCTTCCGGATTCGGATATGCGGAACCGCCTGACGCCTATCTTTCCGTCGCCGAGCCGCGCGGCGTCGGCGATAATCTCGAGCATGGCCGCGCGCCTGCCCTCCGCCCCGTCGGCCTCCACGGGCATTCCGTCGAGCTTGCCGTCCTTTGACGCGCGCCACACCGCGCTCCCCCCTTCGGAAAGCTCCGCCGCCCACGCAAAGCCGCTGGCGCCGAACCTTATGTCCTCAAAATATTTCAGAATATAGCCGTAGGAGTTTTGCAGCGACCCGCAGCACACCGCGCCAATCACGTTTCCGTTGAGGCCTACCAGGGGCTCGTAATTGGCGATGAAATCCATGTTTCCGGAATGGGACACCCCCGAATACGCGCGCTTGGAAAGCAGCGCCCTTACTATCTGCGAGCCCTCCGCGCCCGCCGCCGGAATGTAGGTGCCCACATGCCTTCCCCCATCGGGCCCCTCCACCGTGGAGGCTACGCGCAGCATGTCGCCGGCGTCGTTTACGCGCAGGAGAATCGCGAACTCAAGGCCCGTGTCGGATTTCAGGGAGTCGAGCATCTTAGCTACCTTTCCGGAGGCGCCGACAATGCGCTTTTGGCCGTCGAGAACGAGCAGGAGCTTTTCGTCGCCAAACGCGAGCTCCGGAATCTTGGCCGCGCGGCTTTCGCCGGCGGAGCCCTCCGCGGAAATCTCCGCCTCCGCGGAAGTGTCCAGCAGCCGCGCGTGGCCGAGCCGCGCAAGCTCCGAAAGAAGAATCCTGCGCGCGTTTTCGGCGGCGGAATCGCGCGCGCCCTGGATTATCGCGCACATCTCGAGCGTGTCGGCGGCGAGCCTGCGCGCGTTGCGCTCGTCCATCCTGTCGAATTCCGCCTCCGCTATGGCGCGAATGTCGGAGTTCATCATCAGTATGAGGACGGCCATCGCCATTACCGGAAGCGCCGATATCCCGACCAGAAAGAGCGTCAAAAGTCTCGAAAGGGAAATTTTCACTTCGCGCCCCCCCCTCCGTCTATCTTAAACCTCGCAACCGCCTCGAGCACCGAGACCGAAACCGCGTCGAGCGACTTCACCGCCGCGCGGAATTCGGAAATCCTGTCGCGCGCGCGCACGGAAGAGTCGCTCAGCTCGAGCATGGTGGCGCTTATCCTGCGCGCGTTTTCGGAGAGCTCCCCTATGCCGGAGGCGATTCCCTCGAACTGCGGGCCGATTGCCTCTATGTCCGACACCGTCCGCGCGAGCATGTCGGCGGTCTCCATTATGATTTTTGAGCTCTGGCGCATCTTCGCCCCAAACCTGTCCATCTCCATGACGCCGGAATTTACCGAGCTCTGCATCTGGCGGACGATGTTTTCTATGTTGGCGGACGCCACGGAAGTCTTGTCGGCGAGCCTGCGTATCTGGCGCGCGACGACCGCGAACCCGAGCCCGAACTCTCCCGCCTTTTCCGCCTCTATGGAGGCGTTTAGCGAAAGCAGGTTCGTCTGCCTGCTGACCTCGTTTATCGTCGTGACAATTCCGGTGATTTTTTCCACGTTGCCGTTGATGACCGCAAGCTTTCCCGCCACGTTCTCCGACGCCGCCGTGAGGGCGTCGTAATTGTTTTTCAGCAGCCTCAGCGACTCCCCGGACTCGCGGGCGATGTCGAGCGTCCGCGATACCTCGAACGCCGAGCCGCGAGCGTTCTTGTTGAGCGCCTCCGACGCCCCGAGGATCTTCGAGCCCGTCGAGGCGGCGTTCTTCGTCGACGCCGCCTCCTCGGACGCTATCACGTCGAGGGTGTCGGATGTTTCGGATATGCGGCCCGCGCGCTCCGCGACGTCCTCGCCCCTGAGCTTCAGCGCGCTTATGAGCCTCGTGAGGCTGCGGGCCATCAGCAGAACCGCCTTGAAGAGCTCGTCGAATTCGGCGACCACGCTGCTCTTCCCCGAGAGTATCTTTTCCGCCGCGGCGATGTCGCCGCGCGACTGGTAGTTCGCCACCCTCGCGAGCGCCCGTATGGTGCGCGACATTCTGGACGCCATTATCCACGCAATCCCGATTGCCGTCGCCGCGAAAATCGCGCCCGCCAAAACTATCTTGCGAGTCAGCGTGTCGGTCTGCTCCGCAAGATCTGCGCGGCCCGCCTGGAATTCGCGCTCGTCCGTCATGGTGCCCACAAGCCAGTTCCACGGCTTGTAATAGGCGTAGGTCACCAGCCTCGCCGCCTCGCCCGCCTGGCCCATAGGCAGGGAGAGAGAGTCCACCGCGACCTCCGAGCCCCTCAGCGTCTTTGCCTTCGCGAGGGCTTTCAAAAAGAAATCCGCGCGCGCGCGGATGTTGTCGTCGGCAACGGGGACGCCCACGGCGGAGGAGTCCCCCGAAATCCGTATGACGGGGTTGCGCCCGTCGGAGTCGTCGACGACCCACACTATGCCCGTTCCCCCTATTTTCAGCGCTTTGAAATAGTCCTCGAGCTCCGCGGCCGACGTGCGGCGCAACCCGAAATATATCCCGCCGATTATCTCGCCGTCCGGCGAGGCGAGCGGAATGTAGTTTGCGTCCATAGAGCGCGACGCGTCCGCGCCCGACCTGAAAATCGACACGCGCGCGGGGGAGTCGTCCGAGGCCGGAATGACCGCGCCCGCCGCCCTCTTTCCGTCCGACGCCGGCCCCGTTCCGGCGAGCGCCACAAGGCCGTCGTCCGTCTTGACGTAAACGGCCATTTCGCAGCGCAGCCTGTCTTTCAGGCGGTTAACCGCGCGGGCGACGGCGTTCTGCGGGTCGTCGTCGGGCATGTTGGGGTCGGCGGTAAATTTGCCGAATTTCAAAAGCCTTATGCGCTTTATGGACTCAGAATCCGGATTGCCCGGAACGCGCGTCGGAATGTCGGAGGCCGCCTTCGAAAGCGAGGGTTCCCCAAGCTCGGCAAAAGCCGCGAGAATCGCGGCTCTCGCGGCGTCGGAGGCGTTCGTCTCTCCGGTTCTTACAATTTCGCACATGCGGCGCATGTCAAGCGTCGCGCGCTTGGCGTTTTCCACAGACGCCCCCCTGAACTCGGAAGTCGCCGCCCGCACGACGTCGGCCCCCATGAGCTTTATGAACGCGAACATCACCGCGACCGGAATGACCGTCACGGCGAGCCCGAGCCCCAGAAGGGTCGTTTTCATGGAAGCCTTCATTTGAGCCGCCATTACAACCGAATGCGCCGGCCGCTTCAAGACTATTTTCCGGAGCGAAAATATGGTTGCCCGCATCCCTGAATCCTTTCAAAATGGACTTTGAATAAATTTACTCCGCAGATGAGATTCTCCACGTTCATAACCGCCCTCCTGCCGCTGTGCGCGGCGGCAATGGAAATAGAATCGGTTAAATTCGACTCCGAAGGCGACCTCAACGGCTGGGCCGTCTCGCCCTCCAACGCCGCGATAATTTCAGGCGGCGCGCTCAAAGTCGCCAATCCCGTGCGCTCCGAGAAATCCCGCGCGGAAATAGTCAAAAACCTGCCGCTCGAGAAAGTCGCGGGCAGAAGGGTTTGGGCGTCCGCGGAGTTCTCGCAGGACCTCACCCCGTCCGTCTCCAAGTGGGGCGGGAAAATCTTTCTCCTCGAAGGCGGAATGAAGGGCCACTACGTCTACGCCGGCAAATACGTCGCCCCGGGGAAATCCGGATGGGAAAAAGTCTCGTTTTTCGCCGACGTTCCGCTGGAATCAGACGCGCTCAGAATACACCTCGGCGCGGAATCGTCCTCCGGAAGCGCAATGTTCAGAAACCTGAAAATCGAGTCCTCCGACATATTCGCGGAATTCGCCAAAATCGCCAACGCCGGATACGCCGAAAAAGACTTTGAGATGAAGGCGTTCGGGGCGTTTTCGCCGGCGGGCGTGGGCTACGGGGCGTCGGAATTCGACGCCGGCAAAACCGAATACGCAAAAGTCCCGTTCAGCATGCGCGGATTCCACCGCAACGGCAAAAAATTCGCCGTCGCCATGAAATCCAAAAACTTCCCCTCGGGGCTCGAAAGGGCCGAGGCCGAATTCCCGAACATTTCCGCGGAGGGAAAATTCCTGTACGTCCTCCACTTCGCCTCCGGCTCGGCGGACGGGGAGAAAATCGGAACCGTCGAAATATTCGGCGAAAACGGCAAAAAGGCGGAATTCGCGATAGAAGCCGGCAAAAGCGTGTTCGACTATTCCAGACCGTCGGCAAACGCCGGATGCGTGTCCGTCTCGCCGTGGCAAAAGCGCGGCTCAATCTACGCCGCGTGCGTATCAAAATTTCCGATACCGGAAAATTTCGGGCGCATAGCAAAGATGGCATTCGCCCCCGACGGCGCCGCGGCGGGGACATGGATAGTGCTCGCGGCCAACATCTCGGAGCGCGACGTCGCCTTCCCGAAGGAGTGGAACTACACCGTGCGCGCCGGCGGCGCGTGGAAGCCCCTGCCGGAAAAGTACGCGCCGCCCGCGGCCGCCGGAAGCGTGCTCGACCTGTCCTCCCTCAACCCGAAAGAGACCGCCGGAGACAGGGGGCGGGTGATAATCAACAAAAACGGCAGGCTCGCATTTGAGAAAACCCCCGATATCCCCGCGAAATTCCTGATACACATAGGCGGGGATTTCAGGGAGATGTCCAACCCGCAGGAGGCCGCCGCATACGCCGCCAAGCTGCGCCAAAACGGGTACAACATGGTGCGCCTTTCGCCCGACCGCGACCTCATGAGCGGCGCGCCCGCAGACGGCGAATTCAACAGGGAGAGGCTCGACCTGCTCTTCCGCTACATCGCCGAGCTCAAAAAGAACGGCATATACATAGAGTTCGACGCCATGGCAAGCGGCATCGGATACAGCGTGGGGGACTCGTGGGACCCGCGCGAGAAGCGCAACTTCAAATACTCGATATACTGGGACGAAAACGTCAAAAAGAACTGGCTGCTCGGGACGCGCAAGATTCTCGCCGAAACTAACCCGTACACCGGAACCAAGCTCGCCGAAGACCCGCAGCTGGCGCTCGTAATCGGCTACAACGAGCTCGAATTCGGCCTCACCCACAACTCCGGATACGGCGAACTTCGAGACCAGTGGATAAAATTTTTGAAGCGCAAATACCGCAACCGGTTTGAAAAGCTCGCCGAGGGGTGGGGAAAGGAAGCCGTGGGCGGGGCGAAAGACTTCGGCGACCTGCCCGCGTTCACGCACGCCGACGCCTACGGCAGGCTCGACCAGCGCGCGCGCGACGCCAACGAATTCTGCATGAAGCTCGAGCGCGACATCCTCAAATGGTTCAGGCGGCAGTTCCGCGCCATGGGCTTTGAGGGCCCCGTGACGAACTTCAACATGGGCAAATCCCTGCGCAGCGCGCTCTCGCGCAAAAACGCCGACTATGTGGCGATGAACAACTACCACGCCCACCCGTCGAATTTCATAACGCTGGGCTCGCGCATATCGCAGGAGAGCTCGGTCGGTGAGGCGATAAACATTTCCCGCGCGTTCTCCGCCGCAAAAATGCGCGGCAAGCCGTACGTCATAACGGAGCACGGGCACGTATTCTGGAACAAGTACAGGTATGAGCAGGGCTTCGCCACGGGCGCACACTCCGCCCTCCAGGGCTTCGACGGAATCACGTGCTTTGCAAACCCAGTCACGATGAAGGACACTCCCCCCGCCGTCTACCCCTTCAACAACGCACCCGACGCGACGATAAGGTCGCAGGAATTTCTCACCGCCCTGATGTACCTGCGCGGCGACGTGGCTGAATCGAAATCCGAGGCGGTCGTGCGCGTAAACGAAAAGGACGTGTACAAAACCTATTCGTACAACTACGGGCTCGACGCGCGGCAGTCGCGCCTGTGCCTGCTGACGAAAATGTCCATCGCCCTCTCGAAATTCGAGCCCACCGAAAACGAAATCGCCTTCGACAGGCTCGGCGGCTCGTCGCTGATACTGCACACCGCGTACGGCAACATCGCCGACACCCAGCACTCGGACTTCGACCTGAAATCCGCCGTCGCCCAAATGCGCGAGCGCGGAATGCTATCGAAATCCAACCGTACGGACGTCGACAGGGGAATCTTTGAAAGCTCTACGGACGAAATATACATGGACACCGGCCGCAAGCTGATGACGGTCGACACCCCGCGCCTGCAAGGGTCGAGCGCGCCCGCGGGCGTAGGGGCGAAGCTCTCGGACTTCGAGATAATCTCCGCGCAGCGCAACGCCAACATCACCGTCGCCGCGGCAGACGGGCTGAAGCCCATAAGGGAGGCGCGCAGGCTCGCGCTCGTAATCTCGACGAATTCCCTGAACTCCGAAATGATTTTCGACGACGCCGAAATGACGAGCCTCATAGACATAGGCAAGCCTCCGCTTCTGGTCGAGGCCGGAAAGTTCAAGGTCGCCCTCTCAACCCCCTACTGGAAGGCGATGCGCCTCTGGGCGCTCAACATGGACGGCACGCGGCTGAAAGAAATCCCCCTGAAAAAATCAGAGGGCAAAATCGAGGCGGAAATCGACACTTCGTCACTGCCGATACCGAGCGTATTTTTCGAGCTCTCCGCCATAAACTAACCCCCCGCCCAAAAGCCGCGGCAAGGTTCGGGCGCGGGGCGCTCCGCCAAGCGGCGACGCCCCGCAGGAAACAATCCGCAAAGGCAGTTTCAATTTAAGAGCGCACGATGCCGCCGCTTTTGGCTTTACAGGGCGGCGCGACGGTGCGATTATCTCGCGACGATGGGCGCCAAGGCCGTTTACAGACTCATAATACTAATGCTTGCAGCCCTGCTCGCGTTTGCGGCGGCGGCTTCCTATATCGGCTGGCGGAATATGCGGGAGGAAAACACCGAACTCGAGCTCGGCAGGCTTAGGCTCGAAGAGCAAAAGGCGGCGCTCGAGGCCGAAAAGGCATACAAGCAGGAGTATTTCAGCCGCCTCATATACGACGAGGAATTCGCCGCGCGCGTCATACGCGAAAAGCTCGGGTTCGCCGAGCCCGACGAGATAATCTTCCGTTTTGAAGACTCCTCGCCCACTGCCTCCGAGAGGCTTGGTGACCCCGCGCCGAAAGCCGCAACCGCGCCCGAAAGCCAGACTCCCGCCGAGAGGGCGGCGCGCGACGGCGCCCCATACCTGCGCGCGACTATTTTGGACAGAATTTTCTCTTCCGCCCCCGCAGGCGCGGGCGGGGACGGCTTTGAAACGGAGGGTGAGAGCACAGACGCGGCGCCCGCCGAAACTCCCGCGCCGGAAGCCGGAGTTGCCGCCCCCTCCGCGAACTCCCCCGCCGCGGAAACGGAACGCGGATACGGCGGCGAAATAAAGGCGCCCTCGGGGCCGAACCCGATAATTTTCAGAAATATTTAAGTTATGTCTATGGTCAGGGCATGGTGGCGAAAAGCCGACGAGATAATCCTCGCATTTCCGCGGGACCTCCCGCGCGCGCTGCCCGACATCGCGGTTGACGGCGCGCGCGGCGCGGAATTTGAAATCCTCCGCCCGCGCCCCTGCGAGTTTGCAAAATACACGTCCTACTACATCGAAAACGGGGAAATCTGCTTCGAGCTCGACCCGCTCGCCTTCGATGCCGGCGTTCTCTCTGACCTGGACTACTATGTGTGCGGCTCCTTCAACGGCTGGGGAGACGCCATAAAAAAACCCGAATGGAAGATGAAATCCCGCTCCGGCGGATTCGGCCGCGAGCTGAAAGTCCAGATAGAATCGCTCGGATTGCCGCACAGATACGGTTTTTTTAAATTCGCCTCGGGCGCGGGCAAGTGGCTCGAGCCCAATCCGGACGCCCCGAACGCCGAATTTGACAGGAACGGCAACAGAAACCTGCGGTTCAGCCTGGATAGAAGCGGGCGCAATGTTTTGGTTTTAAAATTCGCCCGCCCGTGCGATCCGAGGGGCGAAATAAGGGTGAAAATCCCCCAAATGAAAATCGACATGCGCGTAGAGGCGGCGGAGCTTCTGCGCTCCGCCTGTTCGGACAAGCCGCTCGGAGCGCGGCGGGAGGGAGGCTGCACAGAGTTTTCGATATTCGCGCCGCGCGCGCGCGCCGCGTACGTCAGGCATTGGCGGGCGGGAGAGGACGACAGCCTGCTCCTGGAGGCTTCGACTTCCGACGGGGCGGTCTGGACGGCGCGCGCGCCGGAAGACCTCGAGGGGCGCAGATACGTCTGGCATATCGACGGCGACAACGCCCTGCCGCGCGCAGCCTTCAACGTCCGCTCTCCGGTAGTTGACCCATACGCAAACGCCTTTGAAAAGCCCTCGGGCCCCGGGATAGTCAAGTATTACGATTCCATACCGCGCGCGCGCGGCGGGTTCGAGCCGCCCTGTTGGCACGACCTGTCGATTCTCGAAATCCATGTGCGCGACGTCCTCGCGCGGGCAAAGGCGGATATTTCCCCCGACGAAAGGCTGACGTTTTCGGGGCTTGCAAAATGGCTGAAATCGCCGGACTGCTATCTGCGCAAGCTCGGCGTAAACTGCGTCGAGCTCCAGCCCGTGCAGGAGTTCACCGCCGAAAACCGCCAGGACTACGAATGGGGCTACATGCCCGTTGGCTGGTTCGCGCCCGCAAGCTCCTACGCCTCCGACCCGTCGGAAGCGACGCAAAACTCGGAGCTCGCGGAACTGGTCGACGCCTTCCACCGCGCCGGAATCGCCGTGATCTTTGACGTCGTATACAACCACTACGGCGTTCCGAACTACCTTTCACTCATAGACGAGGGCTATTATTTTGAAACCTCCTCCGACGGAGGGCTCATGAATTTCAGCGGCTGCGGCAACGACTTCCGCGCAAAGTCGCCGATGGCGCTGCGCCTGATAAAGGACAGTCTCCGCGCGATGGTAGAAAAATACGGCGCGGACGGGTTCAGATTCGACCTCGCCGAACTCCTCGGCTTCGGCGCGCTGCGCGAAATCGAGTCTTTCGTAAAAAAGATAAAACCCTCCGCGATTTTGATAGCCGAACCCTGGAGCTTCCGCGGGCACATCGGGGAGCCGCTGCGCTCGACGGGCTACGCCTCCTGGAACGACGGGTTCAGGGAGTTCATGCTCTCGTACGCGCTCGGGCGCGGGAATTTCGAAGGATTCAAGTATTTTATTTCCGGCTCGCGCGGAGGATACGCAAGCTTCCCCGCCCAGACCGTCAACTACCTCGAAAGCCACGACGACAAATGCCTGCTCGACAGGATTTCCTCCTCCCCCGAAACCCCTTCGGAAGAGGACCTGCGCCGCTACAAACTCGCATACGCACTCGTGTTTCTCTCGATAGGCATTCCGATGGCAGCCGAGGGCTTCGACCTCGCGCGCACAAAAGGGGGGCTAAACAACACCTATAAAAACGGGGCGGCCAACGCTCTGGACTATTCCCGCGCGCTGCGCTATCCAGGCGAATGCCGCTGGCTGCGGGCGCTGGCAAAGTTCAGGCTGTCGGACTGCGCGCGCGCGCTGAGGCTCTCGGACACCCCCTCCGGCGGATTTTTCCAATTCTTTTCCGGCGACAATTCGGCGGCGGGAGTTTTGTTCAACGCCGACGGCAGCCTTTGCGCCCCAAAAATTTTTGCGGCTTTCAACCCGTCTTCCGAAAACGCGGAAATTCCCGTCCCCGACCGCCTCCGCGAATTCAGGCAAATCGCAGACATAGACGATTTCTCGGCCAAATCCCTCGACGGTTTGCAAATCCTTCCGGAAGGCGACGCAATAACCCTCTCTCCCGTCTCCCTCGGCGTTTGGATAGGCGATTGACGCTCCTTGAATTGAATACGCGCGAAGCGCGCCGGCCGCGAATAAGGCCTACCGGCCATTGAAGGGGGTGGCGGTGCCGCTTCCATAGAAGGGGGCGGCAGGACCGCTTCCATAGAAGGGGGCGGCAGGGCCGCTTCCATAGAAGGGGCTGGCGCCCCTTACGAAGATTGGCTTCGCCAATGCTTCTATCCCCTCC
>ENA-UEQL01000573-UEQL01000573.1-human-gut-metagenome-genome-assembly--contig:-NODE-573-length-26201-cov-9.274996_pt1 | contig 26201 bp, 23 predicted proteins | sample MGYA00242905_ERZ507926 | MGnify/ENA primary metagenome ERZ507926 (study PRJEB26167, sample SAMN06115531) | human gut metagenome | host: Homo sapiens | place: China:Henan | collected 2015-09-09 | study...
CAACCTTGTCCGATTCAGATTTTCAGCAAATATTAGATGTCAAAGGGTTGAAGTGCCCGATGCCGATGCTTAGAACGAAGAAAGCACTGGCTAAGATGCAGCCGGGAGAAAAACTACTGGTTCAGGCAACCGATCCCCACGCCTTACGAGATTTGAGCCAGTTTGCCGATCAGACCGGCAACAAGCTCCTTTCCTCTTCTGACGAGGACGGCATTATTAATATAGTGATGCAGCGTAAAGAAGAATAACGTCACAAACCTACAGCTAAGGAACTCCCATGACTATGCCCGTCAAAGATGCACCCTTCCTTGAAGAACGAACCGCCGCTGTAATGGAGAGCGTCTTCAACGACCCGATTGTCAAAAATGCTCTTGACCAGGCCGTTCCTCAGGAAATTTTTACGATCGAGGAACAGATCGAAATTTGTGAAGTTCCTGCTCCGCCTATGAAGGAGCAGACCAGAGCCGCAATGATTGCTGAGAAGATCAACAGTTACGGTCTGGAAGCATCTATTGATCCGGTCGGCAACGTAATTGCCTGCCGCAAGGGAACAGACCCGGATGGCCCTGTCTGCGTTATCAGCGCGCATATGGACAATAGTTTTAGGGAAGGAACCGACACTACTGTTCGCCGCCAAAACGGCAGACTGTTTGCGCCTGGTATTTCCGATGCATCCCGAGCATTGGCCTGCATGCTTCAAGTCATTCGTATGGTCGTCAACAACGACATCAAGACAAAAGGAACGCTGCTGTTCATTGCCACAGTAGGGCAGGAGGCTGAAGGCGATCTTCGTGGCGTAAAACGTATTTTCTATAGCTCCGGAATTCATGTCGACGGCGTCTTGGTGTTAGACGGTGCTGATCCGGGGAAGCTGCTTTATGGATCCGTGGGATCTAAACGCTACAAGGTTGAGTACAGCGGTCCCGGCGGTCACAGCTATCTGAATTTCGGTCAGTACCCGAGCGCTACACAGGCGCTTTGCCGAGCAGGAGCGCTTCTTGCGAATCTTCAGGTTCCGGCGGAACCGAGAACGACTTTTACTTTAGCGACTTTCAACGGCGGCTCTTCCGTTAATGCCATCGCAGAGCATGCCGAGTGCGAGATCGACCTGCGAAGCGAAGACGCACAGATGCTCGATGGACTTGTTCAGGAAGTCCTGCCTTTGTTTGCGTTCGGCGCCCAATTAGAAAATCAGCGTTGGAACGTTACGGATCCGGCCCTGCAAGTTAGATGCAAGGTGACGCCGATCGGTCACCGCCCGGCTGCGGTATCCAAACCCGACAGCCCGGTGCTTCAAGCTGCTAGGGCTGCCCAAATGGCCTTGGGCATTAAGCTGACGGACTTTACCAGCGCTTCTACGGACCAAAACGTTCCGATGTCTCTTGGAATTCCTTCGACTACCTTAGGCGGGGGCGGAAGAGAGGGATTCAACCATTCCTTGTCCGAATGGTTTGAACCTGTGCGCTCCTACGAAGGTCCGCAGCTTTGCCTGCTGACTGCTTTGGCTCTGGTCGGGTTAGAGAGCGGTTCGGAACCGCTCCTTCCGATCTACACGGCAGCACCTAGGGAACAATGGCAGGACAGACTCTAATCTAAGAAAAATTTGGGACCGAAAGGTCCCGTTTTTTTACCTTTGGGTCCAATGGAAAAAAACTACCCGAGGTAAGGCGAGAAGACTAAGAAAAAAAATTAGTTGAGGGGATATTAAAATCATTCCATTTTTCTTCTCAAAATACTTATCTTAAGATTCTTAAGAAATTTATTTTTGTATTGTGATGGCTTATCGTTAATACTTTTCCAATATTGGCTGTACACAAAATAAAATCCAGCACAATAGGGGTTTTCAAGGTTTTAGTAATTTCCCTCCTTATTGTATCGGAGGGTGCGATGTGACCTTCCTCATAGCTATCTCTTAAGAAAACTTAATGTTAAAATTTCTAACAAGAGGTTCTTGGATCTCTATGATTCTGAGAAAACTTATAACAACCCCTCTTACTCGAATGTATTTTGACTTGGAGTACCAAATGAAGGTCTTTAACAGACGTAATGTATTGAAAGGCGGTTTAGTTGGCTCTATGGCAGCCGGTTTTGCTTCTTTCATGGGCGCTTCCCATGCAGCAGAACCCGCAGCAAAGGCACCCGCCCAGAATGATAAAAATACTTATGACGTGATCGTGCTTGGCGCCGGTCCCGCCGGATTGGTTACTGCCATCGCTGCTAAGCAGGCTGGTGCAAAGAAAGTAGTTGTATTCGAAAAACGCGACCGTCCTGACGGCAACGCTATTTTTGCCTTAGGTTCCGTTTGCGGCTGGGGCTCCCGTCATCAGAAAGAGCAGGGCATCAAAGATACCGCTGACGATTTCTACGCCATGATGATGGATGTTTCCAAGCAGATGGGCGACAAGGCTTTGAACCGTACTTATACCGATAATATTTCTGCCGGCATTGACTGGCTGGAAAAAGACATCGGCGTGAAGTTCGGTAAGATTCGTCCGATGCCGTATCCGCGTCTCGGCCGTACATGCCGTGTTGACGGCGAAGGTCTCACCGGCGGAGCCCAGCTCGTGAAGAAACTTCTTGCGGCTGCCGCTAAAGAAGGCGTTGAAGTTAAGTTCGAACACAAAGGTATTGAACTTCTCCACGACGACAAGATGCGTGTCACAGGTGTCAAGATTCAGACACCTGCCGGACAGGAAGAATATTTCTCCAAGGGCGGCGTTGCAATTGCAACCGGCGGTTTCTCCGCTAACCCTGAAATGGTTGACAAATACATCGGCGGCTGGGCTACCCGCATGGTGCTCCGCGGCTCCAAGTCCACAACCGGTGAAAACATTTCTCTGACGCTTCCGCTTTATGCCAAGTGCGTTAACATGGACCAGTTCCATGCCGGCCCGATTATCGGCGCAACCCACGTCAACCCTGCAGACGTCTTGAACTCCGGCTACGGCATCCAGGTCAACACTTCCGGCAACCGTTACATGGATGAAAACAACACCTATGTGATTAAAGCCAGAACAACCGCTCAGAAGACACTGGACAATACCGGCTGGGTTATCGTTGACTCCACTTGCCCGGTTCTCGATAAAGTTATTCCCAAATTCGATATGCTGAACAGCCCGTATGGTAAGGCCGACACGATCGAAGAAGTGGCTAAGCAGGCCGGTCTGCCTCCTGCCAAGATTGTGGCGCTCGTGAAGGAATACAACGAAGCGGTCAAGAACGGTACGTTAGGCAAGATGAATCCGCCGAACACCTACAAGAAACCGCATCTGATTGAAAAAGCTCCGTTCTATGCAGTTCCTCTGCAGGGCGGTATGACCGCTACATTCGGCGGCCCGCTGATCAACACGAAGGCTGAAGTTCAGAACTTGGACGGCAAGACCATTCCCGGTCTCTATGCAGTCGGCAACTCTTCCGGCGGTATCTTCTTCCATAACTATGCCGGCGGCGCTCAGTTAGGCGCAGCCACCGTATTCGGAAGAATTGCCGGTAAAGAAATGGCTCAGAGAGCCGCTGCTGCAAAGTAAGAGGAGATCAAAAATGAAAAAAACATTACTCGTTTTAGCTTCCGCTCTTTTCGGAATGAGCGTCGGTCTTTCCGTTTATGCAGCTGATCAGGCACCTGCCGCTGCTGCTCCTGCTGCTCAGGCCAAGACACTGGGACAAATTCACGGTGCTATGTGGCCGAAGAGCAAAGACGGCTATGTCACTAAGTATCAGTGCATGCAGTGCCACGGTGACTATGACAAACTGGCTAAACAGACAGCCGATCTGGTTCCCAATCCCCATCATTCTCACTTGGGTCAGGTGAACTGCGAAGACTGCCATAAGGCCAACCTGTCTAAACCGGTTCTTATGTGCAACCAGTGCCATAACTTTACCATTCGCAAGGATGGCAAACCGATTGAACTGGCCAAGTAATTTAGTCTCTGACTAAAACAGAAAATCCCGCAGTTCCTAAAGAACGAGCGGGATTTTCTTTGTCCGGAGATTGCTTAGAAAAGACGGACGCCGTTCGCCGTGAGAGTCAAATCGCCGTTCGGCGTGAGTGTCGGAACGATTTCAGTTGTATAAACACCTTTACCTTCGCTTAAGTAAGAGTTGCGCGGCAATGCCATGAGCGCAAATTGTCCGAGGCCGCCGTCGCATCCACTTCACCGAGAGGATTGAAAGAGAACTCAACAGGGTCACTCTCTCCCCCCTCTCCGAAAGCTACAAGCGTTCCTGAATATATGCCTGCCACTTCATACTTTTTAGTAATCTCTCTGTCATAGAAAGACTCTTTCGTTCCATCCGGAGCCTTAACCGTCCACGATGGATTAAGACCTGGCTCCGTAAACTTGAATACAACTTCGCCATTATCGGAATTCACTGTAACAGAATACATCTCTGCTGTTACTACAGGTTTCTCCACGGAAGCCGTGTTATTCTTTTCTTGGCAAGAAACGACTACAAATACTCCTAGAGCAAACGTAGTCACAAGTTTTAATAAATGTTTCATAATGTTCTAATAGTTATTTTGTTTTAATGTATTTTCAGACTTATCGATTTCAGACTGTGGAATCGGAATGTATCGCTTGGATGCGGAATAGCCCTTTGCTCCGAGAATGGCTTCGGCCTTTCCAAAACGAACCAGATCGAAGAATCTATTACCTTCCATCGCGAATTCCTTACGACGCTCTTCCAATATGTTATCCAAAGTGGCAGATTTCTTATGCGAGCCGATATTTTCTGGTTTTACGCCGAAAGCTCGTGCACGTACCTCATTAAGATAAGCGTCCGCCTCCACTTGAGAGCCACCTGTACGAACCAGAAGTTCCGATGCTCTCAATAGCACATCCGAATAACGATATATACGTAAATTGTTACGATGGTTCATATCTAGAACTCCCGCTGCATTATTTGCACTTCCACCTGCGCGTCCCATATACTTTTTATTGAACATACCGGTATTACCTTCACGAGGATTATATTTCTCACCCTTTTCAGCATCGGTATTGAAGTCCATAATAGTAGCATCTCTACGCAAATCTCCAGGCTCATAAACGGCTTTCAAGGCTGGGCTTACCGGTCCAAATCCATAACCTTCGGAATGGAAGCGCTTGCCCTTATAAGAATCCGGTCCCAAAAAAACCGGAAAAACGGTTCCACCAGGAGCCAATGGGTCTTCCCAAGTACGGTTAGAAGGGTCATCCGAATAGTTGATTTCGAATATCGATTCGCAATTCCACTCTCCTTTGTCAGTCCAGATATCTTCAAATTTAGGAGTCAAGTCATAGATTCCTGAGTTTATAGTTTCACGCAACTGTTCGAGAACACTGGCATAGCGACTTTCGTCTCCCTTAAGCATCACGACATCGGCGCGAAGCATATAAGCAGCATAACGATTGGCCCGTCCCACCTCTGTCATAGCGACCGCTTTCGGGAGTGCGCCAGGTGCCGTGGCAGCATCCAGATCTTCCATAATCTTTTCGTATACCTCATCTTCAGTTAGTTGAGGAACGATATAGCCCACTTCTGCACCGTTAGGATTAACTGTATAATAAGGAATGGAGCCCCAGAATTTCCACAAAATGTGATAATAGAAAGCCCTAAGAAAACGAGCCTCGCTAATTATTCGTGTCTTTTTCTCTTCCGACATCCCCTCTATGCCAGGCGTGCGGTTCACCACAATATTACTGCGATAAACGCCACGATAAAGGTTAGTCCAGAACCCTATAAGGCTTTGCTGAGAATTAAGATTATATGTTCCCATAAGCTGAAGATGCGGCTGATCTCCCGTGCCACTTCCTCCTACTGCATTGTAGTCATCGGCAAGTATATCTGAAATAAAAAGGTATGGATGAAACTCCCCATCACAATAATCCATTCCCACAAATGGAGCATAAGCCGCCATCAAGGCTTTTGTAATGTCATATTCGGTAGCATAGCTCGTTTCTTCCGGAACTGTCGTAGTCGGTTTAACTTCCAGAAAGCTAGTGGTGCACGCCGAAAAAGCAAACACGGCGGCTAAGACAAAATAAGATACTCTTTTCATAATCATTAGAAAGTCAAATTAATACCAGCGGAAAGCGTACGTGCTTGAGGATAAACTCCTCTGTCTATACCTAGAGACGTACCTCCGGAAGAAATTTCCGGATCCATGCCATGATATGAAGTCAATGTAAAGAGGTTCTCTGCACTGAGATATACTCTCAACTTACTAATAAGAGCCTTACGAGTTAAATTTTGAGGTACGGTATAGCCAAGCGAAAGAGACCTGCATCGCAAATAGGAGCCATCATAAACCATCAAGTCAGAAGAGCGCCAATTCAAATTCTTTCCTCCATCCGCTTCTGCAGTAATGCGAGGCAAACGATTTGACGTTCCCGGACCATGCCAACGCCCCTCATACAGGAATGTCTGCATATTCACGAGAGGATAATCGGTACGACGCGTCGCATCGTAAATGTCATTACCAAGTGACGCAGAGAAAAGAGCCGAAAGGTCAAAACCCTTCCAAGAAGCGCTTAGATTGAAGCCAAATGTCCAATCCGGCATTCCCTTTCCTATCATCACACGATCGGCATCATTTATCACTCCATCTCCGTTTACATCGACAAACTTGACGTCTCCCGCCAATGCATAAGGTTGCAAACGCTTCCCTTTATCATTTCTGTATGCGTCAGCTTCGCGATTACTCTGAAATATACCGTCCGTCTTCCATCCATAAAAGTACGGGAAAGGCATCCCGTTTTCGCCTCGGGAAATGGTTCCCAGCGTACCCAAAACCGTATCATAGTTCTCATATCCCGTTTCATTACCCAGCTTTATAAGGACATTTTTATTATACGAGCCGTTTAATCCTACCGAATATGTAAAGTCCGATATGTTGTGTTTCCAGGTAAGGTCAAACTCAAATCCGGAGTTTTTCATATTACCGACATTACCCCACGGACGATTGTTTCCGATATATGAAGGAAGAGACATCGTCATCAGCATACCATTAGTGCGCTTGTCATAATAATCAAGAGAAAAGGAAAGGGCATTCCCCCACAAGCCGATATCCACACCCAAGTCAGTCTGCACGGATTCCTCCCATTTAAGTCCCGCATTCGAATAAGCAGAAGGCACAAGACCAGGAGCCAAGGCCACAAGACTTTCAACTCCTAGCATATACCCTGCGACACCTCTCATCATCGAAGTATAGGCAAACGTTCCTATATTCTGATTACCGTTCATACCCCAGCTCGCACGAATCTTAGTTCTCGTCAACCATTCAGGACGACTTTCCATAAACTTCTCATTCGTGAGGTTCCAACCGGCAGAAATCGAAGGGAAATTGGCCCACTTGTTCTCAGGTGAGAAATTTGACGAACCATCCCTACGAAAAGTGAACTCCAGCATATAGCGTTCATCGTAATTATAGCTGAGACGCCCGAAATATGAAGCAAGTCTTCTATAAGGGCTTGGTGAGCCGGAGGCGCTACGCATATTGGCATCCTGGTCAGTCGCATCGATCCAAGGCTGTTCCACGTTTCGAATACCATAAGACGTGCCGCTCACATAATCTCCCCAATGCGAATAGGCACTCTGTCCGATGAGCGCATTGAAATTATGCCCCTGACCTATACTAAATTCATACGAAAGTGTATTCTCGACCTGCCAAGAAAAATCTCTAGTAATAGTAGACCATACCTTCGACGAAGAACTTTGATGAGACGAATTCATATAATACGGTAAGGCATACCCATCATCCTTCGTTATAAACATATCCGCACCTATTGAGCTTCGTAGTACAAGTCCCTTGATCAATTCAAAATCAGCACTACCGCCAGCTACAATTTTATCCGTAGTATAAGTATCGACCGGTTGGTGCAGAAGGGCAAGCGGATTAGACATATTTGCGTACTGGTCGCCTACGATCGAGAACGGCCTACCTTTAGAATCCTTTATGGCTGTCGGATGTTCGGCCAATAACTCCGCCGGATTCTCTGCATAAACAGGAAAAATCGCAGGAATAGTGATGGCACTGCCAAGTACGGAGCCACGTTCGCTATTAGCCGCAATAGATCTGGAATTATCGTGCGAATAAGTGACGTTCGTCCCTATCTTGAGCTTTCTAAAAATATCACTGCTTTCAGAGCGATCGAAAAGGATGTAATTATTATTGGCACGAATGGTATAACGACCATAATTCGAATGGTTGTAATTACCACCAACTATACCCTCCTGATACAAGTAACTGCCCGAAATGAAATAGTTCGACCTGGCATCTCCACCGGATATGCTTATCTGGTGGTCTGTCACAGGTGCATTTTTATTGAATATCTCTTCCTGCCAGTCAGTTCCTTTCCCGAAAGCATAAGGATCTTCGTAAACGGCTTTCTTTCCGATATTTTCATTCATCTCGTTTATGGCGAGAGCATAAGTAGTGGCATCGAGGACGCTCAATTTCTTCCACGGATTTGATACTCCATAAGAACCCTGATATGAAACGGATGTCTTTCCTTCACTTCCCTTCTTCGTGGTAACGAGAATGACGCCATTCGCACCACGAGAACCATAGATTGCTGCAGATGCAGCATCCTTAAGCACCTCTATGGACTCCACGTCGGAAGGATTAATGTACTCAATTCCTCCGGTGACCGGCATCCCGTCGACTATATATAATGGATTTGAATCATTGACTGTACCTATTCCTCGAACGCGTACTTGAGTGGCTGCTCCCGGTTGGCCCGATGAAGCCACGATGGACACACCCGAGACCATGCCGCGCAGAACATTATCTACCCTTGTAGGAGCTACGGCAGAAAGTTGTTCCGACTTTACAGAACTGATGGCAGCAGTAAGAACGGACTTCTTCTGAACACCATAGCCCACCACGACAGACTCCTCCAAAACGGAAATATCTTCCTTAAGGACTATCTGATAATCCGTTTCTTCGCCTATAGATACAACTGCATCCTCATAGCATAGACACACGACCTTTAGAGATTTAGCCGATTGTGGCACTTGAAGTGTCCAATACCCCTCTCCATTCGTTATCGTGGCGACATTATTATTCTCGTCAAGCATCACAGCTGCGCCCATAACAGGTAAACCTTCCGAGTCCACAACAATTCCGGCAATAGTACGCTTGTCATTGGATCCCGAAGATGAATCTTGGATTTGCGGACGAAAAATCTGGATTTGTTTTCCTACGACAGTCCATTTGATGTCAGAACCTCCGAACATGTTGGCCAATACGTCATTCACCGTAACATCTTTCATATCGATGCTTACATGACGTGTCAAGTCGACATCGGAATTCCTGACTAACAGACTACCATCTATCTCGGTACATAGAATATCCAGAACTTCCTTAACGGTACCATCGTAAGACAACGACAGACGAAAGTCTACAGCATTCTGCGCCCAAGCCGAGGCTAAAGATAGGAGGAGCCAACACACGACTACTCCAAAGAATTTTGTTAGTTTTCGCATTTTTTCTTATTAGTTGTAGTATTAATAAATCTCTATAGTATCGTCATTTCTTTTCCACCTATATTTACCGTCGACATCGATATAAGATAGAATCTCATCTATCGACAAGTTAGAAGAAATACTACCGGTAAAACGCTCTCCATTGAAAAGAGCATCGCCATAAACGAAATGTACTCCATAGTTTCTTTCAACTCTACGCAGTATTTCAGGAATAGTCTTGTCCGTAAAAGTAATCTTCCCTTTAGTCCAATCAGAAGCATACGGGTCTGCTGGTGCCGTACGAATAGAATTATCTTCTCGTGACACCATGGCGCAGTTGCCTGGAGTCAAAAGGGCCTCTCCTGCATCAGTATTCAACAACACTGAACCTTCGAGCAATGAAACCACCATCTCCGACTCATCCGGATAACTTCTGACATTGAACACCGTACCTTTCACAGTAACACAGGCATCCCCTGCGTGAACGCGAAATGGGCGGCTCGCATCGGAAGCAACTTCGAAATAACCTTCTCCCTCGATGGTAACATCCCTACCATCCCGTCCAAAATACCTATTAAAGCTAAGTGTAGATTCTGCATTCAAACACACCCGAGTACCATCGGGCAGAGTGGTCTCAGTACCTGTCCCGTTCTTGGCGATAATAGTCATAATATCGGACTGGGCCATAAAACTTTCTGCGCGATGGAACTTATACCCATTATATAGGGCTGCACCTAAAAAAGCTACGGCTACGACACTCACGGCGATGGCAAATGGCCTCCAGAACGCGGAAGTCCTGCGCGTTCCCTTTATTTGTTTCTCAATAATTCGGAAATTCCGTGCTTTTGTCTTTTCGAAAGCAAGGATACAAGCTGAAACATATGCCGATTCCATCTCACGGAAACGACTTGAAAACTCGCTGTCTGTATTGAGAAGTGAAATAATCTCCGATCTTTCGTTATCGTTAATCTGATCCGCAAAATATGCCGCCAGTAGTTTTTCGTGTCTATCAATCATAGTAAAAAATGCATTTACCACTATATACACGAAAAACCCGGCTTGCGTTTAAAGCCGGGTTTTATTTTTTTATTTTTTCTCTAATTTTATCTATCGCAATCTTGAGTTGGACTCGCACGGTAGACGGACTTATTCCTAACCTTTCCGCTATCTCTTCCGTATCAAGTCCATTATCAAAATGGAGCGAAAAGACCTCGCCACATCGCTTGGGAAACGTTGAAGAGACTTCCTCTATCTCATGAACGATATCTTCCACATCCTGCTCATCATAAAGTTCCACGTCCGGAATCCTCTCCATAAGTACCAGTGTAATCTCACTCGCTTTTTTACAATCCCTCAAATAATTATAGCAAGCATTTCGGATGCCTGAAATCAAATATGGGAGAGGAGGATACTTTAATTGTGCACGTCGTTTCCACACGCGCACGAACACGTCATTCGTAATTTCACGTGCCTTTTCGAAATCGTGAATATAACTGACTGCCAATCCACATAGATATGCGTAGTATGCGTCATACAAACTACGGAAACATCTCATATCCGAATTGACAATTCCCTGTACTATCGTAGGAGTTACATTCTGCATATATTCCTACTTCGTCCTTATTTGTCGGTGGCGTTACGCTTTTTCCACTGGGCGAGGGCGAGCTGTTGCATGTCGCGGACGGAATCGCGTTCGTCCACGATTTCGTTACCCATTATGGTTTCGATTACGTCTTCGAGGGTCAAGATGCCCTGAAAGCTACCATATTCGTCGATTACTATCGATATCTGCTCGTCGTGTTCGAGCATCTCGTCCCAGACCTTATCCATAGTGGTATCTTCGTCGAAGCTGGCGATGTCACGCCTGATGTCGAGAAGAGTCTTGTCGAACTTGTCTTCAGCCACTAACTGGAGCGCGTCCATCCTCAGGACGTAACCCGTTATATACTCGTCGTTATCGGCGTAGACAGGAATCCTGGAGTGGCTCTTGAACCTCTTATCCTTAAAGAAATTACGCAGAGTCATATTCTCCGATGCTATGGCGCATACCACGCGAGGGGTCATTACGTCATAGGCCTTGATCTCATCCAGCTTTATGACGTTCTGGATGATTTCGTTCTCGTCTTCTTCCAAATCACCCGCCTGCTCCGCCACATTGGCCATGGCAGACACCTCGTCTCTCGATACGGCCGCCTCACTATCCTTCGGAGTAATGAGTTTCTGGAGCCTTTCTATGAGCCATACGCAAGGAAACATTATCACTATGAGGATCTTGATGGCAGAGGTGGCGAAGCCCATAAGCCGTCGCCACCCGTGAGTGCCAATCGTTTTAGGTACAATCTCCGAGAAAATCAGAATCAAGATGGTAGTTATGGCACTTACCAGCCCAAACCATTCGCTACCGAAAACCAGCGTAGCCTGACGGCCCACTCCGGCAGCACCTATGGTATTCGCTATCGTGTTAAGCGAAAGTATGGCGGCTATGGGTCGCGAAGAGTCTTGCTTGTACTTTTTCATCCTCTTCGCAGGCGCATACCCCTCTTCCTCACGCATAGTAATGTAAGAAATAGGCGTGGACATCAGCACCGATTCGAGCACTGAGCATAAAAAGGACACGGCCATCGCGCCAAAAAGGAAGAGTAGTAAGGCTCCCATAAACTATAATCCCCATTCTGATGCCTTAAAGCTCGTCTTAGGAGCGTTAGGCACATTTTCAAAATATCTTATTCCTGTAAGCTTCTCAAGGTCGGAAATGCTCATCATCTCCTTAGATGATACTCTCTGACCCTTAAGACTGTTAGTATGTGTACGAACAAATGCCGCGCATTGTATCTCCGAAGCCGAGCAATTCCTCACACTCTTGCCGGAATTACCCTTCTTCGTCCTAAGAAGCGCATAATAGAACATAGTCGGCATATCCACATCGTTTCTTCCTCCGAAAGTGATGGTCTTAGGCGATGCGCTCTCTCCGTAACCATCGGTAAATTTGTCAAAGTAGCAACCTATTACCACATAGAGGGTATCCGAGCACACCTGTCCGTCTACGAACTCTTCGAGAATGTTCCAGCCGCCGCCACCGGTATTAAAGCCGCTTGAGAGCTGAGGAGCGATGTTCGAATAGTAGAACACCTGCTCGTTAGTCGTTTTCGAAGCCACTCTTTCCGCAGAGCCCAGCATATGACCCTTATTGCAGCCACCACCCGTACTCTTGCTATTATACTGTATGTCTGCCGGAATCTTAGGGTCTCTCTTATATGCATCGGTTCTCTTCGTTCCCTTCACCTGATACATTTGATGACGCGGAGCAGCTACCCATACAGGGCAATGGTGCTCCCCACTGAAACATACGGTGTAGTTTCTGGCAGCGCCTCCCGTAGGAGACTTCAAGTCAGTGAAATGCGTCGCATAATAGAGATTAGGATCGTTATCGTGTACTCCGTTACGGTCCGCATCGTACATTACCGGAAGCTCCGCCCACGGATATAGGCTGGTTCCGGGCGTAGGGTCTGGACCCGGTGTAGGAGTAGGGTCCGGATTAGGCTCCGGCTCCGGTGTAGGATCAGGCTTAGGAGTAGGATCAGGCTTAGGAGTAGGTTCCGGACCTGGTTCAGGAGTAGGAGGAACTACGATATCCGGACCTTCCGGTTCATCTGCCGGATCACAAGATGCGACCATAAAGCAAGTGGCCGCAAGTAACATTGAAATTTTAGCTATTAGTTTCATTATGTATCAAATTAGATTTTAACCATTCCGGAGAATCCCAGGAATGCCATAGCCATGATGCTGACAGTTATAAGAGCTATAGGAAGGCCACGGAATGCCTTAGGTACGTTATTGCCGGCCAGATGCTCCCTGAGTCCGGCGAAAAGAATCATAGCCAATCCATAACCTATGGAAGTAGCCAGAGCATAGACTGTAGCCTGTCCCAAGTTAAGAAGCTGAGCCTTATCCGAATTAAGAGCAAACTCCTTAGTAACTACGGTAATGGCTACACCCAGCACTGCACAGTTTGTGGTAATGAGCGGAAGGAAGATACCCAGAGCCTGATAAAGGGACGGGCTTATTTTCTTAAGCACGATTTCCACCATCTGCACGAGAGCGGCAATTACCAAGATAAAAGCGATGGTCTGCAGGAATTCCAAATTAAACTGCACTAACAGATACTTGTTAATGAGGTAGGTAACCACCGTGGCAAGCGTAATCACGAAGCACACGGCACCTGACATTCCGGTCGCAGTGCTTAACTTGTTGGAAACACCCAAGAACGGGCAGATTCCTAAAAACTGAGCCAGCAGGATATTGTTTACAAATATCGCTGATATGATAATCAATATATATTCCATTATTTTTTACAGAACTTGTTAAACAACACCATAAGATAGCCCAGCACCATAAATGCTCCAGGGGCCAATATGAACGCCAAGATTCCGTCGCCCGGAATGAACTTGAAGCCGAATGCCGAGCCGCTGCCCAAGATCTCACGCACGAGACCTATCACGGTAAGCGACAAAGTGAAACCAAGTCCGATTCCCAGTCCGTCGAGTGCCGATGCCCAAGCTCCGTTCTTCGAAGCGAAAGCCTCTGCACGACCCAGCACGATACAGTTCACCACGATAAGCGGGATGAAAAGACCCAGAGTCTGATAGACTCCCGGCACGAAAGCCTGCATAACGAGCTGAAGCACAGTCACGAAAGTGGCGATGACTACGATATATACAGGGATGTGCACCTTATCCGGTACGATAGGTGCCACCAGTGAAATAGCGATATTGGAGAGGATGAGCACGAACATAGTGGCCAATCCCATCTCCAGTCCGTTCATAGCCGACGTGGTCGTGGCAAGCGTAGGACACATACCCAGCACCAGCACGAAAGTCGGGTTCTCCTTTATTATTCCTCTAACTATAAGAGACAAATTCTTTCCCATTTCTACTCTCCTTCTATTGTTTTAACGACTTTTACTGCCTTGTTCACTGCCTCGATGTAAGCGCGCGAGGTGATGGTAGAACCGGTAATGGCGTCTATGCTGCCACCGTCCTTCTTCACCAGCAGGGGTTTGTCAGTCTTGAGGTTTCTGAATTGGCCATAAAAATGCTCGTCAGACGTGCATTTGGCACCAAGTCCCGGGGTCTCGCCATGCGAAAGGACCGAAGTATCGTAGACGGTTCCGTCCGGCAGTACGCCCACCATCAGCACGAGTGAGCCACCGAAACCATTGGCCTTAGTCTGAACGGCATAGGCTGCAGGTTTTCCGTCGGTAGAAAGCTCATAGTACTCGTAGGTCTCGTCCTCGGAGAGACGGCATTCCCTAACTTCGGAAAGCTCGCCCCCTTCCGGAAGCACCTTAGCGATGGAAGCCTTCACGGCCTTAGCATTAGCCTGAGCGATAGGCTCCTTAGTCACGGCATAGACTGAGCCAAGCACGGCTGAACAGAAGAGGCACACGCCGGTGAGGCAAAGCACCATATTTTTAAGATTTGACTGAACTGCCATAATTAACTCCTCCCATATTTTTTCTGATGGCACCAGTTGTTCAAAAGCGGAACCACCATATTCATTATCAAAATAGCGAAGCTCATTCCTTCAGGATATGCACCGAAATAGCGGATGAGCATCACGAGAAGACCGATTCCGATACCATAGATGACACCTCCGAGATTACTCATAGGAGAAGTCACATAGTCCGTAGCCATAAAGCAGGCACCCAAAACCACACCACCTGTAAGGAGATTGAAGAGAGGGTCGGTGTAGGTAGAAGGGTCTATCATCCAGAAGATGCCGCTGAATACCGCTATGGTAGCGAAGATGCTCAGCGTAATCCACGGCTTGATTACCTTTCTTACAAGCAAGTAAGCGAAACCGACGAGAAGTGCCAGCGTACTGATTTCACCTGCAGAACCTCCGATGTTCAAGAACAGCGTGTTAAGGTAGTCCGTACCCGCTACGGCCTCCACTCCCCCTTCGGCATACCTTCCCAGAAGCGTAGCTCCCGAAACGGCATCGGAAGAATGGATAAAGCCCTGAGGCACTGTCCAATCCGTCATATACGTAGGGAACGAAATCAAAAGGAAGACACGTCCCGTGATGGCAGGGTTAAAAGGATTCTGGCCAATTCCTCCGAAAGTCATCTTGGCCACCCCGATGGACACCAGTGCGCCTATGAACACAACCCACCACGGCGTGGTGCTTGGCAAGTTCATAGCCAGCAAAAGACCTGTAACCACGGCTGACATATCGCCTATGGTGCTCGGCGCCTTAAGCATATATTTGGTGATGGCCCACTCGAGCAATACGCAAGAGGCCACGCTCACAGCCAGAATCAACAACTCGCTCCAACCATAGAACAAAACCGAAACCACAATCGCCGGAGTGAGAGCGATTATCACATCAAGCATAAGCGAGCGAGTGCTCACATTAGCGTGGATGTGCGGTGAAGGTGATACTAACATAGTATTTTTCATAACTCAATTACTTCTTAGCTGCGGCAGCTCTTGCACGCATAATTCCCATAACCTGGCCCTTGTACTGACGGATGTAATCCAGCAGCGGAATGTTGGCAGGACAACTGTACAGACAGCATCCACACTCTATACAATCCTGTACGGCATTTTTCTCCAGCCCATCGACATCGCCTGCGGCACCCAATCTCTTAAGAAGGAAAGGCTCCAGACCCATAGGGCAGGCATCTGCACACCTTCCGCAACGGATACAAGCTCCGGCGCTCTTTCGAGTGGTAGCCTCTGCGCTGAGATAAAGGATGGACGACGAACCCTTTACGGTAGCGGCGTCGAGATTGGAGATGGCCTTACCCATCATAGGACCTCCGCTTATTATCTTCGCGGCGCTCTCCGGAACACCACCCGCATACTCTGCTATAAAACTCAGCGGAGTACCTATACGGAACAGGTAGTTATGCTGCCTCTCTATAGGAAGGCAATCTCCCGTAACGGTCAAAGTATTAGTAATGAGCGGCTTGTTCTTTTGTACGGCCTCGTATACGGCAAGCGCCGTAGCCACGTTCTGCACCACTGCGCCCACACTGATAGGAAGTCCGCCGGACTTGACCTGACGGTGCATCACGGCGTCGATGAGCTGTTTCTCACCACCCTGAGGGTAGCGCTTCTTCAGTGGCAGCACGGTGATTCCGCTGAACGGAAGTTCTGCCAATGCCTTCTCCACGGCCGCAATCGCTTCCGGCTTGTTCTCCTCGATGCCGATTACTGTCTTGCAACCGCCAAGCACTTTCTGCATCAGAGCGGCGCCCACCACGATTTCCTTCGTGCGTTCAAGCAAAATGCGGAAATCGCTCGTAAGATACGGCTCGCACTCGGCACCATTCAAGATGAGACACTCGGCCTTGCTGCCCGGTGCCGGATTAAGCTTCACGTGCGTAGGGAAAGTGGCACCACCCAGACCTACCACGCCATTATTCTTCACTCTGGCCAATATAAACTCCCTGTCATCCGGAATGGCTGTCACCAAATCCGAAGTCAAGTCTATGCCTTCTGCCCACTCGTCGCCTTCTACCGCGATTTCGATATGTGGAACCATCTTTCCGGCCAAGTCGGCACGCGGAGCGATGGACTTCACCGTACCGCTTACCGGCGAATGTACGAAAGCCGAGATGAAACCTGCAGGCTCGGCGATTACCTGACCCACCTTTACCTTGTCGCCTACTGCGACGATAGGTGTAGCCGGTGCGCCCAAGTGCTGGGCCATAGACACATACGCTGTCTGTGGAAGCGGAAGGGTCTCTATCGCACAGTCTCTCGTCAACTTAGAGTCTGCCGGATGTATACCTCCTATACTGAAAGTAACTTTACGCATTGTTTTCCTCCTTTTTTTCTACAGGTTTCTCTGCCTGGGCCGCCTTTTCGGCAGCGGCTGCCTCACGAGCCTTCTTCGCACGCTCGGCGATTCTCTGCTTGAGGGCTTCCTTGTCCAGAGGCTTAGGGAAGTTCACGCCGTGGATGGCGCCTGTCGGGCAGACAGCCTCGCACTCGCGGCATAATTTGCATTTGTTGAAATCGATGTAGGCGCAATTGGCCTCCACAGTAATGGCACCATGCATACAAGTCTTCGCACACAGACCACATCCGATACAAGCGGCACTGCAGGCCTTCTTCGCCACGATTCCCTTATCTTTATTAACGCAAGAGACATATACGCGCATAGAACGCGGCCCCTTGTTCCTAAGTTCGATGATATTCTTCGGGCAGGCTTTCACGCAGGCACCGCAAGCGGTACATTTGCTTTCGTCTACCACCGGAAGTCCCGTCACGGGGTCCATATAGAGGGCTCCGAACGCACAGGCTTCCACACAATCTCCGCATCCCAGGCAACCGAACGAGCATCCGGTATCTCCGCTATACAGCGCGGCCTTCACCTTACAAGAAGCGGCTCCGTCGTAGGTATTGATGCGAGGACGATTCTCGCAGCTTCCGTTACAGCGCACTACTGCTACCATAGGAGCTTTTTCCTTTATTTCATAGCCGAGGATGGAAGCCACCTGCTTCATAACCTCGTTACCACCTACAGGGCAAAAATTATTGTCCAGGTTCCCGGCCTTCACTGCCGCTTCTGCAAATGCACGGCATCCGGCAAATCCGCAGCCACCACAGTTCGCACCGGGCATAGCTTTTTCCACATCATCTATACGCGGATCTTCTTCCACCTTGAACTTCTTCGCCACAAAAAAGAGGACGAGAGCCAGCAGAAGACCTAAGCCGGACAAGATGACAATAGTCAGGATAATTGTGTTAGTCATTTCTTCTTTATATAAAATGTATATTCGTTCTTTAATTTGTTCCTCAGCAGATACACGCCCAGATAGTAAATCGCTATCACGCCTATCGCGCTAAGTCCGCAGAGCAATTCGCTCGCGCCCGTAGCAGAGAATGTCAATATGTCTGCGATGAGCAGGAAAAGCGGGAGGACATAGGCTATCCACACGGCTTTCATACCCATAGAGCGCTTCAAGTTCACCCACACCTCTTCTCCTATCTCGTAACCAGTCGTGGCAGGCACTTCTATGCGCTTCTTCTCCATTTCGGACATTCCGCAAAGCGATGCGGCGTGACAAGAAGAACACGCACTCTGTGAAACTATCTCGACGATGATTTCAGAGGGCGTGATGTCTATGATTTTTCCGCTATGTCTAATCTCTCCTTCTACCATGGCGTGGAGTCAGGCTCCATATCGTATGTGGAGCTATTCATACTGGATTCGTATTCAGGCATATCCTGATATAGCGAGTCGCTCACCTCGACGAACTTCAAGCGCTCTCCCTTATAGAGCATATCTATATCCTTAGTCTCGCCGTTACGGTGCTTCGCTATGATAATCTGGGTCTTCTCCTTGTCCTGAGCATTCTCGGAAAGTCCCAAGAAGTCAGGCCTATGGATGAAGATAACCATATCTGCATCTTGCTCGATACTTCCGGACTCGCGAAGGTCGGAAAGGATAGGCTTGCCGCCGCTTCCCTGACGCTGAACGGAATTTCGCGAGAGCTGAGAGAGGGCGATGATGGCCACGTTAAGCTCCTTCGCAGTTCCTTTCAACATACGCGATATGGCAGCCACTTCCTGCTCACGCATACCCTTCGTGTCGCTCGGACCCTGCATCAGCTGAAGGTAGTCGACGATTATTAGTCTCACGCCCTTCTGCTTTACCAGTGCCTTGACCTTCGAGCGGAATTCCATAATAGGAAGGCCCGGAGTCTCATCCACATAGAGAGGCGCCTTTCTCAAGCGCTTCAAACTCTGCTCGAGAAGGGTCCATTCGTCATTCTCCAATTTCACGCCACCCTTGATCTTGTCTGCACTGAGTCCCGATTCGGAAGTCATAAGACGATTGGCAAGCTGAAGCGAAGACATCTCCAAAGAGAAGAATGCCACCGGAATGTTATGGTCTACCGCAGCGTTACGGGCTATGTTAAGCGAGAAGGCCGTCTTACCTACCGACGGACGAGCCGCCAGGATGATGAGGTCGGACGGTTGCCAACCGTTAGTAATCTTATCCAGAGATGCAAATCCCGACGGCACTCCGCTGAGACCTTCGTGATTTTGCATTCCGTCCAAACGTTCAAGAGCCTGAGATATGACAGAACCGATATCTTGAACGTTTTGTTTTTCACTACTCTGGGTAGCGCTGTAAACGTCGGAAAGAGCCTTGTCCACCAGGTCGTCCACCTTTATGTCCTCTGCATAGGCATTATTCAAAATCCTGTGCGCAGCCGTAATCAGGTCTCTCTGGATGGCTTTCTGCTTTAAGATGGATACATAAGATTCGATATGCGCGGCCGAACCGATCTTGCCTGCCAAATCGGACAAGATGGAAGCACCTCCCACCTCTTCCAGTTTGTTCTGCTGTATCAGTTTATTAGCTACCGTGATGCTGTCTATGGGCTGATGCTCGTTAAACAGCGCGGTCATAGCCTCGAATATGAACCTATGCTTTTCGGAATAAAAACAGTTAGGGCGCAGCGATTCCAAAGCCTCGTCTATACAGGCGGGCTCCAGGAGCATAGCCCCTAATACCGCTTCCTCCACATCAAGCGCCTGAGGAGGAGTCATCCCCATCAAACGACCGATTTCGTTTACGACTACGGTATTAGACAAACTCTTCGTCTTCCTTTCGGCCATTATGCTTCCACGTCGGCAAGAGGGTTAACCAAAATACGTCCGCAGTTCTCGCAGATCACTAGTTTATTTCCTGAAGCGATTTCCACAAGTTTCTGTGGAGTAATGGCGTTAAAGCATCCACCGCAAGACTCCTCGTATACAGGAACCACTGCCAAGTGATTATGCACGCTTGCGCGGATTCTGTCGTATGCGCTGAGAGTTCTCTCGTCGAGCTGTTCGCTGAACTGCTTTCTCTTCGCAGTAAGGGTCTGCTCATCTTTCGACGTAGACTCTACGATGCCCTCGAGCTCGGCCTTCTTAGCGGCCAAGTCTTCCTCGCGGATGGCGATGCGGTCGTTAATCACATTGATGGCGTCCTTTTTCTCCGATATGGCGAAACGAGCGTCGTTAATGTGCTTCTCTGCGATGTCGCGAAGCAGTCCGAGGTTCTCAAGTTCCTTATTGATAGAATCGTATTCACGGCTATTAGATACATTGCCCAACTGCTCGTGATACTTGTTGATCTCCTCGTCGAGTTCTACGATGTCCTGCTTGTTCTTATCGATATTAGCCTCGAAGCCAGCGATAATTTCCTTATTGGCCTCGATTTTACCTTTCAAGGAAGCCAACTCAGCCTCTACGGCCTCCACTTCCTGAGGGAGAGCACCACGAAGAGCGAGGATCTTATCTATCTCGTTATCCGTCTGCTGTAGTGCATATAACACCTTCAACTTCTCAGCTACTGAAAGAGAGCCTTCTGAAAAGTTCTTCGAGAGGGATACGAATGTCTCTCTCTGGTCGATAGGAGTCTCGACCTTGTTAATTTTAACTTTTTCTGACATATCTATTTATTGTTATTTTCGTGGGTCGCAAAGTTATAAAAAAGTTCGCTATTTTCACATATATCGTTTAATTTCGAGCAACTGAGATTTTATCTCCTTCAATGTACTCAAAATTTTCTGTTCCTTTTTAGAGCCGTCATCGTTCATCCTCTTCTTCGCCCCCTCTATCGTCACGCCCTCCACCTTGAGAAGGTACTGGACTCGGCGCAACGTCTCCAAGTCTTCCTTCTTATAGAGTCTGTTCCCCTTCGCATTACGTACCGGCTTCACTAAAGAGGAAAAGGAATTGCTCCAAAACCGCACGCAACTCGAGGTCTCGCCCAGTTCCGAGGCCACTTCACTAAGGGTATAAAACAACTTCTCCATAAGCGTCAATCCATCGACTGCTCCGTATTCGAAGCTATGTAAAACATATTCGCATACTCGTAAAAATCCACATCGGCGAAAAAGAAGTTCACAGGGTCCAGATACTTACCGTCCTTTAGAACCTCGTAGTGCAGGTGCGGCGCGAATGAGGAGCCCGTCATACCGGTAGTGCCTATCTTCTGGCCACATGACACCTTGCTTCCACGCTTCACGGTCATAGTGGCCAAGTGGGAATACTTGGTGATGTGCCCGGATTCGTGCGCGATGGTAATGCTGTTACCCAGTCCCTTGTTGCTCTTCTCGACATTCACCACGGTGCCATACCCGGAAGCATAGACCGGCGTACCGCTTGGCACGATGATATCCAGACCGTTGTGCGTTACCCTGGCCTTCAGCACAGGATTTGTTTTCTGGCCAATCGAAGCGCCCAGCTGCGTGAAGGATATGCCCGACAGCGGCAGATGCATAGGCGGGAGCTGCTTGGCCGGCACGGTGGCCACCTTGACAAGAGATGAGCGAAGCTTGGCCTCCACGGCGAACATCTTCGCATACATCGAGTCCGATTTGGCCGAGGCATAGGAGATGAGGCTTATGTTATTCAAGTCCTCGTCGTCCGAGAACGCAGTTATGCTCTGGATGGGGTCCACCGAAGGGGCAACCGACTGGAACACCTCGCTGTAGATTTCGCTGTCCTTTAGCTCGAGCCCTGCTACGGCATCGTTAAGAAGCTTCTGCTGAGGCAATAGCTGAGGATAGAGCTTTTCGTACATCTTATTCTCGCGCTTCAGGCGTCCTTCGAGGTCGGTATTTATGGTGAGTGAGAAGACCGCGTAGCAGATAAGGGTAAACACAAACGCACAGAGTGCCGCCACGCCTAAAAAGCGAAGCAGCCTCTGGTACGGCTTGTCCGATTCCCTAAAGAGGAAGTCGGCACCTAATCTGTAACGATGATCATTCATCTTCTTCCTTTTTATTCATAAGTTCGACCATAGCGTTATACTCTTCGGCCCCCATAGTGAGGTCCATAAACGACATAGGGTCCATCTGTTTGTTTCGGTAGATGACCTCGTAATGGAGGTGAGGTCCGGTGGAAATTCCAGTATTGCCTACCGTGCCTATCATCTGGCCGCGCTTTAGGACGTCGCCCTTATTGACGACTATCTTCTGCATGTGGGCATAGCGCGTCTTATATCCAAATCCATGGTTTATAACCACTTCATTACCATATCCGAAGAAATTGAACTTGACTTTCTCCACGACGCCGTCGCCCGTACAGAAAATCTGAGGGCCCACTTTGCCGGTCGCGAAATCCACGCCTTCATGGAAGATTCTCGTATGCTTGATGGGGTGGATTCTATATCCGAACGGACTCGAGATGCGGTAAGTGCCGGGAGCCGGAACTATAGGAGGGACGGATGGCATACAAGAAGTCAGCTTGTCGGCATGCTTCGACACCAGGGACACCTCGTCGAGGGCCTTGCTCTGGACATAGGAACGCTTGGTCAGCATGTCCATACGCCTTACGGTATTCTTAAGCATAACCGAGCCACCAAGCTCGTCGAGATAGGCATACTTGTTCGCACCTCCGAATCCTGTGTTCTTAAAGTCCTGGGAGATTTCGTTAAGACCGAAGATGGAACGATACACGTCGTCGTCGCGTTTCTCTATGCCATCGAGAGTAGCCTCCACCAAATCCATTTCGTGATCGAGCATCTTGAATTTGGCCACCCACTGGGCATTTTCTTTCTTCAGGCGGGCGGTCTTAGGCAAATCCAGACACAAGACCTTAGTGTAGAAGAAGAAATACGCCGCAGAGAAGAGCAGCACTACGGCGGCAAAGCCCAATAACTTAGCTGCGACCGTCCATTTCGAATCCGAATGGAGCTCGTACATCAGGGTCTTCTCGTTATATACGTATCGGCTGAACCTTCTCATCTTACTTGTTTCTTAATCTTTCGAGTTCTGCCTTAGAGGTACCGTTGAGGGCCTTCCACTGCTCGGCGTCACGGAATCCGCGAAGGAAGTCTTCCACCTTCATACGCTTCTTTCCACTGAGTTGCAGCTCCTTGACGGAGATGGCTCCATCCTGGGCCGCTATGGCGAAATAAGTCTTTCCGTCGGTAATGACAGTCCCCGGTTCCGTGTTTTCAGGACATTCCATAACCTCGGAAGAGAAAATCTTGAGGGAAGTGGCAGGTTCCTCACCCTTTTGGAGCATAGTATATGCCGTAGGGTAAGGACTCAATCCCCTTATCAAGTTATATATCTGAGTCGCCGAGTCGCGCCAGTCGATGTTCTGGAGCTCAGGAGTGAGTTTAGGGGCTCCCTTGAGCACCTCACTTCCCTGTACGAAGCTGCGCTGGACTCTGGTCTCCACGCTGTTCTCGATAATGCCCTCTACGGTCTGCAATACGAGATCGGAACCGAGTTTCATAAGATTATCGTGTACGATACCTGCATCGTCCGTAGGAGAGATTCTGCACTCCTGACGCAGGATAATGCCGCCGGTGTCGATATTATGGTCTATCATAAAGGTAGTTACACCAGTGATTCTCTCGCCGTTTATGACCGCCCAGTTAATAGGAGCGGCACCGCGGTACTGCGGCAGAAGGGCAGCGTGCAGGTTAAAGGTACCGAGCCTTGGCATCTTCCACACCTCTTCAGGAAGCATTCTGAACGCCACCACCACGAAGAGGTCGGCCTTCAGCGCCTTAAGCTGGGCCAAGAACTCCGGGTCCTTAAGCTTCAAGGGCTGGAGTACAGGGATACCGTGCTCGACGGCATATTTTTTCACCGCACTCTCGTTAACCTTGAGGCCTCTTCCGCTTGGCTTGTCAGCCACAGTCACCACGCCCACTACCTTATGGCCGTGCTTGATGAGGTTGTCCAGTGGAGCCACCGCAAATTCCGGGGTTCCCATATAGACGATGCGCGTCTTGTGCAAAAGACTTGAAATCTTGCTCTTGATTCTTCTGAACTGCATTTTTAAACCACCAGTTTTAAAAGTAGAGTCGTGTACTGCCTTCCACGACAAATACATACCTATAGGGAACAGAATGAGCGACGATATGAACGCACCCCAGAATGGAGGCACGGCACCGTCGTTAGCCAATTTGGTTCCCGAAATGTCTATGACCCAATACAATACGAAAAACAGCACCGAAATGATGGCACTCACGCCCAAGCCTCCCTTTCCTATCAATGCTCCCAGAGGCGCACCTATGAAGAAAAGTATGAAACAAGCGAGCGCCTGTGCGAAACGCTTGAGAATCTCCACGTCGGTCCTACGCAGATAAAAGTGATCCACGTAGTTTTCGCTGCTGTAATTCGTCATATCCGAGGCCATGTAATTGGCCTTGTCCCTCGCCTTTTCCAATGCGCTTATCTTAGCCTTCCTGTTCTTCCAAGTGAGATAATCGTCGGAATGGAAGTTCCTCTTAGGCGAATCGAAATAGGACGAGTCGAGCTGACGCTTGAAAGTGAAATAGTTAGCATCCACGATTTCGGCGTAATGCTTGGCATAGGCCTTCTGGGTCACCATTCCCAGTGAATCGTGCTCATTTACCAGGGAATGAAGCTTCTGGGCCTTAATCTGGTTACCGTACCTGGCATCGTCGGATTTCTCGAAGGCGTAATTCGAAAGCGAGATGATGAGCTGCTGCCTGTCAAACGAAATTCGCTGAAGCTGATGCTCGTACTCTCCGTTCCTACGGGCATTGTCCTCTTGATAGTTCACACCGTGATAAAGGGTGAAAATCAAGTAGTCCTTAGCCTTCGAAAGGCTCATAGTAGCTGAATCGGCTATGGTCAAGGAGATGTTGCCCTTCTTCTTAGTGTGGTCGTAGACCATAACGGAATGCATCATCCCATCGTCGGCCTGGTCTTCCACCCTTATGACATAGCCATCGATACCGTCATAGAAGGTTCCCGAAGGAATCTTAATTTCGGATTTCGTACGGCCTATATCGTCACGAAGCGTATAAATCTCGTTAAACGCCTTAGGGACCAAGTTATTACCTATGAAAAACGCGCTGACGGCCACGAACACGGACACTATGGTAAGAGGAGTCATAACCCTCACCAGAGACACGCCGCTCGCCTTTATGGCCATAAGCTCGTTATTTTCAGTCATCTGCCCCATCACCATCATAGACGACAGGAGAGTCGCCAGAGGAAGGGCCAGAGGCAAGATGGTGAATGTAGCCCACATCAGGAATTCCCCTATGACCTTCAGGCCAAGTCCCTTACCGACGAGTTCGTCGATGTAGACCCAGAGGAACTGCATCACCAGGATAAATACCACGACAAGCAGGACCGCGACGAACGGTCCTATAAAAGCCTTGAGTATGAATTTATCCAGCCTCTTCATCTTCTCGGATTATGCCTTAACTGCCTCTATCAAAGCATTCAGCGCATCAGAAAGTCCCTCAAGATTCTTTCCTCCTGCCGATGCGAAGCCTGGCTGTCCGCCGCCACCACCCATAATGAATTTGGCAGCATTACGGATATCCTTACCTGCATTCTTACCTGCAGCCACGAGATCGGCCGAGTACATAAGCACTAACGAAGGCTTGCCATCTATCTGATATGCGGCCACGAGCGCCGTTCGCACCTGACTCTTCTGCAGTGCGAGCGCAGCCTCACGAAGCATAGCGGCATCCTCACATTCGGTGAGCTTTATGAGCTTAACCTCGCCCAGCATCTCAGCCTTTCCGGCCAATTCGTCCGCGAGCATCTGTGCCTTCTGACGGGCATATTCCTCTGCCTGTTTCTTGTAAACGGCATTTTCCTCCAACAAGCGCTGGATGGAGCCCACCAAATCAGGAGTATTGTTGAATGCGGCACGTGCCGACTTGATGACATTCTGCAAATCGACTACATATTTCTCGGCAGCCTCGCCCGTGATGGCCTCGATTCGACGCACACC
>ENA-UEQL01000577-UEQL01000577.1-human-gut-metagenome-genome-assembly--contig:-NODE-577-length-26146-cov-5.644137_pt1 | contig 26146 bp, 22 predicted proteins | sample MGYA00242905_ERZ507926 | MGnify/ENA primary metagenome ERZ507926 (study PRJEB26167, sample SAMN06115531) | human gut metagenome | host: Homo sapiens | place: China:Henan | collected 2015-09-09 | study...
GCTGACTTTTGCACGAACAAAAGTAGGCCCCCGCCGGGTAGGCGTGCAAATTAAGTCTTTTATAAGGCTTGCGCCGCCGAAGGTGACTGCAAACTATTACCTTAAACGCCCCGCCGGCAGGCGTACAGATTAAAACCTTTTGAAAAACTTGCGCCGCCGATAGGCGTGAACAGTCTATGTCATGTCCATCCGCCGTCAGGCGAGCAGAAACCATGTCATGTCCATCCCCGCTGGAGGCGGAAAGTGAGGGGCTATGGGGCGCAGGGAAAAAGAAAAAGCCCCCATCCACAAGGATAGGAGCTTGACCGGGAATATTCTGTCAAACGGTGGGAGCTGCGTTATTTTTTTCGGTTTCGGCCAGCATCACCGGGCGGACGGCGGAGGCCAGATACAGCGAGCCGAATACCAGCACTCCGTTTTCGCCTTCGGCCAGCGCCAGACGGGCGGCCTCCTGGCAGTCGGGGCAGACGGTGACACGGGGGCAGACGCTGCGGGCCAGTCCGGCAAATTCCTCCGCAGGGTAGCTGCGGGGGTTGGGCACCGTGGTGACGATCATCCGGGCGCAGTAGGGAGCCATCATTTGCAGCACCGGCAGGCAGTCTTTATCCCGCAGCATCCCCACAACAGCGGTGAGGTCGTGCAGGCCCAGCGACTTGACGGCATCGTAGAGGGCGCGGCCGCCGTTAGGGTTGTGGGCGCCGTCCAGCAGCACCGGGGGGAACTGCCGCAGCAGCTCCAACCGGGCGGGGAACCGGGCAGCGGCAAAGCCTGCGGCGATCTCCTGCGGGGAAACGGCAAATCGGGTATCGGAAAGCGCCTTCAGCGCCTCCAGCGCGGTGACGGCATTCAGGACCTGATGGGGACCGGGCAGCGGGATGGAATATTCTTCGCCGCGGTAGCAAAAGCGGCTGCCGCAAAGCCCGGAGGAAAGGACGGTGAGCTGCGAAAGGTCGGGCAGGAGCAGGGGGGCGTTTTCCTCTTCGGTGCGGCGGCGGATGACCGCAAGCGCTTCCACGGGCTGGTCGGGGTAGGAGATGACGGTGCTGCCCCGCTTTACAATGCCGCATTTTTCCCCGGCGATGGCGGAGAGGGTATCGCCTAAAATGGCGGTGTGGTCATAATCGATGCGGGTAATGACGGCGACCACGGGCGGCGGAATGATATTGGTGGCGTCCAAACGGCCGCCCAGGCCCACCTCCAGCACGGCGATATCGCAGTTTTGTTCGGCGAACCAGCAGAGCCCCAGCACCGTGACCAGCTCGAACTCGGTGACGGGGTCGCCCGCTGCCTTGAACTCTTCGGCGATGGGGCGCAGCCGGGTGGCCAGCGCCGCCAGCGTTTCCTCGGGGATCATTTGGCCGTCGATCTGCATCCGCTCCCGGAATTCCAGGATGTAGGGGGAGATGAATTTGCCGGTTTTGAAGCCGCCGGCGGTGAGCGCCGAGGCGATGAGGGTGGTGGTGCTGCCCTTGCCGTTGGTGCCGGCGACGTGGATAAAGGGCACCTTGAGGTGGGGGTCGCCCATGCGGTGCAGCAGGCGGCCCATGCGGCCCAGTCCCAGGCGGCTGCCGAAGCGTTCGGTGCCGTGGATCCAGGAAAGTGTTTCGGTATAATTCATCGTGGGACCTCCTTTGGGGGTGGCGGGGAGTAGGTGCAGGGGGGTGTTATAGGGGAGAATTGGTGCAGTGGGAGGGGCGCCCGTAGGGAGAGTTGGTGCAGGGGGAGGGGCGCCCGCAGGGCGCCCCGGCGAAGCCGGGGCCGGCGGCCGGAGGCCGCCGAAACCGTCCGCAGGACGGTTTGCCCTGCGGGCGCGGAGCCCCGGTTTGCGCAGGGAGTGGGGTGGGGGATGGGACGGTTTGCCCTGCGGGCGCGGAGCCCCGGTTTGCGCAGGGAGTGGGGTGGGGGCAGAGGATGGCGGCCGCAGGCCGCCCGCCGCCGCAGGCGGCGGGCAAACGGGCGCAGCCCGTTTCGGCGGCGGAGCCGCCGGGCCTGCGGCCCGCCCCTGCCCTCTGCACCGGCTTGGGCAGACGCTGCACCGCACCACGGGGGTACGGTGCAGGAAAATCCGGTTATTTTTGCATGGCGGCGATGGACTCGAGGATCTTCTCCATGCGGTCCTTGTGCTGGGCCAGCTTCGCACGCTCGGCTTCGATGAGCTGGGCAGGGGCCTTGGCGACAAAGCCGGGGTTATCCAGCTTGCGGCCGATGAAATCGATGTCGCTCTGGCACTTTTCGCGTTCCTTTTCCAGGCGCGCCAGCTCCTTTTCCCGGTCAATCAGCTCGTCCATCGGGATGAGCGCACGGGCGGCATGGGTGATGATCTGAACGGCGCCGGGCAGCTCGAACCTTTCACCCACCTCGACCTCCGAGGCGGAGGCAAGCCGCTGCAGGAAGGGGATGCCGTCGGTAAAGACGGTGGCTTCGGCGGTCTCGATGTAGACCTTGGCCTTCTTGGAGGGCGGGATGTTCATTTCGGTGCGCTGGTTGCGGATGGCCCGGATGATATCGATGATCTTCTGGAAGTCGGCCTCCTCCTTGCGGAAGCAGAGCGCCTCATCCCAGGTGGGCCAGCGGGAGATCATAACGGCCTCGGCCTCGCCCTCGTGGGGCAGGCTCTGCCAGATCTCCTCGGTGATGAAGGGCATGAAGGGGTGCAGCAGCTTGAGGGTATTGGCCATGACATACACCAGTACCTTTTGGGCATTGAGGGCGGTTTCGCCGCCCGCCTGCAGGCGGCTCTTCACCAGCTCGATGTACCAGTCGCAGAGGATATCCCAGATGAAATCGTAGAGCTTTGCGGAAGCGACGCCCAGCTCGAATTTTTCGAGGTTGTCGGTCACCTCCCGGACGAGGTCATTGTAGAGGGTGAGCACCCACTTGTCCTCGGTGGCAAGCGCTTCGGGCAGCTCGATCCTTGTGATCTCATCGGTGAGGTTCATTTGGATGAAGCGGGTGGCGTTCCAAATTTTATTGGCGAAGTTGCGGGCGGCCTTGACCTTTTCATCCATATAGCGGGTATCATTGCCGGGGCTGTTGCCGGTCACCAGCATGAAGCGCAGGGCGTCCGCACCGTACTGGTCGATGACCTCCAGCGGGTCTACGCCGTTGCCGAGGGATTTACTCATCTTGCGGCCCTGCGCATCCCGCACCAGACCATGAATGAGGACGGTATCGAACGGCTTTTTGCCGGTGTATTCCAGCCCGGAGAAGATCATGCGGGAGACCCAGAAGGTGATGATATCATAGCCGGTGACAAGGGTGGAGGTGGGGTAGAATTTTTTAAGCTCCGGGGTGTCATCCGGCCAGCCGAGGGTGGAGAAGGGCCACAGTGCGCTGGAGAACCAGGTATCCAGCGTATCGGGGTCCTGCGTCATGTGGCCGCCGCACTTGGGGCAGGTTTTGATGCCCTGAATGGTGACCACCGTTTCGCCGCAGTCATCGCAGTAGTAGGCGGGGATGCGGTGGCCCCACCACAGCTGGCGGCTGATGCACCAGTCCCGGATGTTCTCCATCCAGTGGAAGTAGTTTTTATCGAAGCGCTCGGGGACAAAGCGGATCTCCTTATCCCGCACGGCGCGAATGGCCGGCTCGGCCAGGGGCTTCATCGAAACGAACCACTGCTTGGAGACCATCGGCTCGATGGTGTGGTGGCAGCGGTAGCAGGTGCCTACATCGTGGCGCAGCGGCTCCACCGATTTGAGGGCGCCGCAGGCTTCCAGGTCCTCAAGGATGGCCTTGCGGGCCTCCCGGGTGGTCATGCCGGCGTACTTGCCGCAGTCCAGCACCTCCGGCTCGCCGGCGGCAGCCTTGCCGGTGCGGAACAGCTCATCGGCGGCGGCCTTGTCCTCGGGGCCGGTCATGCGGCCATCGTAGGTGAAGACCCGGACACGGGGCAGGTCGTGGCGTTCGCCCACCTCAAAGTCATTGGGGTCGTGGGCGGGGGTGATCTTTACGACGCCGGTGCCCTTTTCCATATCGGCGTGCTCATCGCAGACGATGGGGATTTCCTTATTGAGCAGCGGCAGAATGACATGGCAGCCGTGCAGGTGGGCATAGCGGGGGTCATCGCCGTTGATGGCGACAGCGGTATCGCCCAGCATCGTTTCGGGGCGGGTGGTGGCCAGCTCCAGCTGCTCGCCCGTTTCCTTTACGGTGTAAAGCAGGTGCCAGAAGTGGCCGTCCTGCTCCTCATATTCCACCTCGGCATCGCTGATGGAGGTATTGCAGGTGGGGCACCAGTTGACCATGCGGTTGCCCCGGTAGATGAGCCCCTGATCGTAGAGGCGCTGGAATACCAGCTGCACCGCACGGGAGCAGCCCTCATCGAGGGTGAAGCGTTCCCGTTCCCAGTCGCAACTGGAGCCTAATTTTTTGAGCTGGCTGACGATGCGCCCGCCGTACTGGCGCCGCCATTCCCAGGCACGCTCCAGAAAGCCCTCCCGGCCGATCTGCTCCTTGGTGACGCCCTCCGCCCGCATGGCCTCGACGATCTTGGCCTCGGTGGCGATGGAGGCGTGGTCGGTGCCGGGCAGCCACAGGGCCTCATAGCCCTGCATCCGCCGCCAGCGGATGAGGACGTCCTGCAGGGTGTTATCCAGCGCATGGCCCATATGCAGCTGGCCGGTGATATTGGGGGGCGGGATGACGATGGTATAGGGCGGCTTTTCGCTTTCGGCATCGGCGTGGAAGTAGTTTTTCTCCAGCCAGAACGCATAGGTGCGGTCCTCGACCTGCTTGGGGTCATAGACCTTTTCCAGTTGTTTTGCCATTGGGGGGTTCCTCCTTTTTTTGTGGGCGGTGCGGGCGGCGTGGGGAAATCGGATGATGGCAAGGACGGACCGCCGGCAGGCTGACGCCCGGCGAAGACGGGCTTACGCCTGGCAAGGGAACGGACACAGCCAGCGCCGATTTACACCGCCGCAGCTGCCATGCTGGGAAATAAAAAAGCCCGCCGGTTTTCCCGAAAGAAAACAGCAGGACGCAGCATGGCGCGGTACCACCTGATTTCGCACCCGAAGGCACGCACTCTTTTTCCGTAACGGGGAAGGCCGTTGCCGCTTACCGTCGCAGGGACATTCGGCGGCACCGCTCGGCGGCGACTTTCTCCGTTTTCCGCCGCAGCCTTTTCACCGGTCGGCTGCTCTCTGGGGGTCGGGGGGACGGGTACTCCTCCGCTTCACAGCGTTTTTGTTATCCTGACTATTTTACCGCAGGGGGCGGGGGTTTGTCAAGGGAAAAGGGGAAAAATCGGGATTTGGCAAAGAAAACGGCGCCCCGCAGGCGGCTGTCCGTAAAACAGGCTTCACGAAGCAAATAATACGGCAGCTGCCGGACAAGGGCTGCCGGCAAAAGGGGCACCTGCCGTTAAGACAGATACCCCTTTGCTTTTTTGCCGTTACGCATCATCGGAGGGCGTTTGATGGGCTTTTCAGCGGCGGCTTTTTGATGGAACCCGCAGGAGCTGCCCGCGATGTCGCCCAAAAGCGCTTTGCATACGCTTACCGCCCTCTTTTCTGCACGTCCTCGTCGATGCGGTGCTTCCAGTCGGCACGGAGGGGGCGGGCGGCACGGACGCTGCACACCGCCTCGCTGATGACCTCGTAATTGAGGGCCGTGCCCGCCTCGTCGCACTTGTAGTTCACCGAGCGGTCCGCACCGATGCCGAAGCGTGCCGCCTCCTTTGCCGCATCGATGTTTGCGCCGAGGAACAAAAACTCCCAGCCGTACTTCTCCTTCTGCCGCTCAATCATGCGGCGCACCCGATCATAATCGTAGCGGCGGCTGGCGTTTTCGTAGCCGTCGGTGGTGATGATGAACATCGTTTTTTCCGGCACGTCCTCCCGGCGGGCGTACTTGTGGACGTTGCCGATGTGGCGGATGGCGCCGCCCACGGCATCCAGCAGCGCCGTGCAGCCGCCGGTGAAGTACTCCTTTTCCGTCAGGGGCGGCACTTCACAAAGCGGCAGGCGGTCGTGGATGACCGTGCTGTCATTGGCGAAAAGCACCGTGGAGACCAGCGCCTCGCCCGCCTCCTTCTTCTGCCGGTCGAGCATGGAATTGAAGCCGCCGATGGTGTCCGCCTCCAGCCCCGACATGGAGCCGCTGCGATCCAGAATAAAAACCAATTCCGTCATAAAAAATCCTCCTTCGTTTGATTGTGCTTACATGGTAGCACATCCGAAGGAGGGGTTGGTCGCCTCGCAGGCGACATTTATCGGGTTTTCAGGCGGCTCTCCCACTCGGCTTCCCTGAAGCCCACGAGTACAAAGTCATCGCCCACCAGCAGCGGGCGCTTGACCAGCATCCCGTCTGCTGCAAGGAGCTTCAGCATCTCGTCCTCGCTCATGGCGGGGAGCTTCTCCTTCAGCGCCATGGATTTATAGAGGAGGCCGCTGGTGTTAAAAAACTTTTTCAGCGGCAGCCCGCTGCGCCGGTACCACCCGGACAGCTCCTCATAAGCGGGATTTTCCGTCTTGATGTCCCGGAATGTATAGGAAATGCCGTTCTCGTCCAGCCACTTCTGCGCCTTCTGGCAGGTGGTGCATTTGGGGTAGCAGATAAAGGTCATGGTCTCACACTCCTTACGATGAAAGGTTATTTTCCTCACGCCCCCAGCAGGCTCTGATCGAAGGCGAACAGCGCCTCGTTGATCCTGAAGATATCGTAGTCCCGCCGTGTGATGAAATACTCGATGATGACATCGAACTTGCTGCTGGGGCCCAGGGCGTAGCCCGCCCGGGCGATGAGGTCACGGGTCTCATCCAGATTCAATTCCAGCGCAATGGCAAAGGCCACCGCCGTGGGCTTGGAGGGCTTATAGTCCGGGTTGTTGCGGATCTTCGAAAACAGCTTGCGGTCCACGTTGGCCTTTTTGTAGACCTTGGCGTCCTTTTTGCCGCTGCGGTCGATGAGCTTCAATAGCGTCTCCGAAAATCCGGCGTCCAAATGCGCAAGCGCCTCATCCAGCCCGGAGGCCGCCATGGGCGCATCCTCGTAGGCGGTCAGCATCCGGCTTTCGGCGATGTCCTTCCGGCGTGCCCGCTCCCGCCGGAGGTTGGTGTGGGTGTCCACATAGTGGTCATCGATGTAGGCGGCGATGTCCGCAAACAGCTTATTGCCGATCTGATACGCCGCACGGTCGAAAATGACGATGTACACCGTCATGTCGTTTTCCGCCAAAAATTCGCTGATGGTGTCCACCGCCACCCGGAGCGCCTGATCCTTGGGGTAGCCGAAGATGCCGGAGGAGATCAGCGGGAAGGCGACCGTTTCACAGCCGTGCTCCTTCGCCAGCGCAAGACTTGAGCGATAGCAGGAGGCGAGCTGCTCCCGCTCGCCGCACTTACCGCCGTTCCACACGGGGCCGACGGTGTGGATCACATATCTGCACGGCAGGCGGTACGCACCGGTGAGCTTGGCTTCGCCGGTCCGGCAGCCGCCCAGCGTCCGGCACTCCCGGAGCAGCTCCGGCCCCGCCGCCCGGTGGATGCAGCCGTCCACGCCGCCTCCGCCCAGCAGGGATTCCTTGGCCGCATTGACAATGGCATCCACGTTCATTTTCGTAATGTCGTTGCGAACGATGATAAGGGGCATGATACTCACCTCTTTACAATCACTGTTTGAAACTATTGTATCAAAACAGAGTTACTTTCACAATGGGCAAATCGTTACAGGCCGCTTTCGGTATCCGAGGGGTTGGGACGATCCCCAAAATGAAAGCAGAGCGTTTCGACTGCCTGCCGGAACGCTCTGATTTTCATATGTGCAGCTGCACTTGCTCTTATTATGCTTGGACCGAGAGAATGAAAAAGTCTTGCTTCGCCGCCGGGCCGCCGCCCGGCCGGGAGCCTGTGCAGGGTCACGGGTTCTCCGATGCCGGCTTTTCCTTTTCGCCCAGCAGCAGGGCACGGGCCTCATCGGCATTTTTGGCGATGGCCTGCCGCAGCGCCTCCACACTGGGGAACCGCTGCTCCGGGCGGAGGAAGTGACAAAGCGTCACGGTCAGCTCCTGCCCGTACAGGTCGCCGGAAAAATCGAGGAGATAGCTTTCCACCCACAGGGCGCCGGCCTCCTCCACGGTGGGGCGGACGCCGAGATTGGTGACGGCGGCATGGCGGGAGCCATCCGGCAGGGTGACCCACGCCGCATAAACGCCGAAGGCGGGCACCCGTTCGCCGGGAGTGACAACGATATTGGCGGTGGGAAAGCCGAGGGTGTGGCCGAGATGGTGTCCCTCGATGACACGGCCGGTAAAGGAGAACTGTTCTTTCATAAAATCACCGATGCAGAAGCGGCGAAACGCTTTTGTAGACGAGGAAGGTCACAACGGCGTTGATGCCGGCTTTGATGAGATTGAAGGGCAGGATGATGGGCAGCAGGATGCCGCGGATGGCCTCCACCGGCATACCGGTAAAGATGGGGGTGATGATGAGGTTGGCGGGCATCATGATGAGCCCCCACGCCACGACGCCGCAAAGCAGTGCGATCAGTGCGCCCTTTTTGGTCTTATGCTTTTGATAAAGGAAGCCTGCGACCAGCACGAAGGTGCCGGTGGCGATGATGTGCATGATGATGCCGTAGATCCCGCCGGAGGCGCTGACGGTAAGACCCTGCACCACCGCAACGACGATGGTGGTCATCAGGCCGTACCACGGGCCGAAGGCGAAGGTGGCGATCATGATGGGGATATCGGCGGGGTCGTATTCCAAAAACTTGGCGGTGGGGAAGATGGGGAAGTGGATAAAGAATACGAGCACGATGGAGAGGGCGGCCAGCAGGCCGAGCTTGGCCAGACGGCCGAGTTTGGGATTGGTGTTTGACATGGGTTTCTGCTCCTTTTTTGATTTGCAGATGTTTCATCGCAAAACAAAAGCGCCCGGCACGGCAAAAAGCCGCAGCGGGGCGCCGAACACGCAAAAAAGCGCTGTTTCTTCCATCCGGACTGTAACCGTCGGTGAGGGAATCACACCCTCTCGGCAGTGCCGTGGCACTGTTCGCGGACTGGGGAGCCGATGGGCTCCGTCACCGCCGGTGGGGAATTGCACCCCGCCCCGAAACATCTTGACACCATTATATTCCCTTTTGGGCGGATGTCAATAGGGAAGCCGGGGGATGGTCAAATTTTTATCATTCCGCCGTGGTTGGGGGTGGGCTTTTTTCCCATTCCGCCATTGCCAGTGCCAGCGCACGGTTTTTGAGGGTCGGGTCGTCGGTCACCTCGGCCAGCACCTCGATCTCCGGCGGGAGGGCGATGGGCTCATCGGGGGCGGAAAGCTCCACCTCCAGTATTGCTTCGTTTTCCCAAAAGGGGTAGCAGTCGATCTCGATGGTGTGGCCGCCGTAGGGGAACGACCAGCGCACCTTATAAAGCGGCGGGGTGCCGGGCAGCATTTCGGGCAGCAGCGCCTCGTATTGCTCCGGGGTGATCTCCTTTTCCAGCTCGGTGCGGACGGCCCCGGCGGCTTCGGTTTTCTCGGTGAGGGTGCAGCGCACCTCCCCGGTGAGGGCGTTGGTGGCCTGCCGTACCCGCCGTTCCCAGCCCTCACGGGCGGTGAGGTAGCACTGCACCAGCCCGGTGGCCCGGACATTTTCCCGGCTTTGCAGCCAGCTTTTGGGCGGCATTTTGATGCGGAATTTGCGTTCGATTTCCAGCGGCATGGGGTCACCTCGTTTCTGCTTTGATGATAGCACATCGGCGGGGAGGGTGCAAGGTGGGGGGAGCTTGTGCAGGGGGGAGGGCCGCAGGCCCGGCGGTGCTGCGCACCGCCGAAACGGGCGAAGCCCGTTTGCCCGCCGCGAAGCGGCGGGCGGCCTGCGGCCCTGTTCCTGCGGCCTGCAGGGGGTAAAAAAGGAGCAGCCCCCGCAGGGACTGCCCCATTGATGCAAATGTCAGGATGCCGTGACGGCTTTGCGCTTGCGGCCCTGCAGCAGCTGGCACGCAACCGGGATGCCGATGAGCAGAAGCCCGATGAGGTCGCTGACGGGGCTGGGGTCGATGAGGAAGACGCCGCCGGCCAGCAGCATGATGCGCATAAACCACGGGATGGGGGCATGGGCATGGCCGGTCATGCCCATGGCGATGCCCGCCATACCGATGACCGAGGTGACCATAATGGCGATGAGCGCCCAGACGCTCTCCACATCAATGAACAGAAGACTGGGATTGAGGGCAAAGATATAGGGGATGATAAAGGCGCCGATGGCGAGCTTGGTGGCGGTCACGCCGGTCTTGAGGGGATTGGAGTGGGCGATGGCGCTGCCGGCATAGGCGGCCAGCGCAACCGGCGGGGTGATATCCGCAACGATGCCGAAATAGAACACGAACATATGCGCCGCCAGGGTGGGCAGCCCCATTTTGATGAGGATGGGGGCGGTGATGGTGGCCATGATGACGTAGTTGGCGGTGGTGGGTACGCCCATACCCAGCACGATGCAGGCGGCCATGGTGCAGAACAGCGCAAGGAAGACGCTCTTTTGGGCGAGGGGAACGATAACGGCCACCAGCGTGGTGCCCAGTGCCGTCATGGAGACCACACCGGAGATGATACCGGCCATGGCGCAGGCCACCGCAACCCCGATGGAGCTGCCGGCGCCGCCCTGCAGCCCTTCCGCGACGAGGCGGGGGGAGAGGATGGCGGAACGGGTAAGGAAGCTGCACAGGACGGCGACCACCATCGAAACAAAGACAGCGGTACCGGTATCGATTTTGATGACCTGCCACAGAACGACGAGGACGGCCAGCGGGATGAGCGGCAGCCCGACGGAGCGAAGAAGATCCCGCTTATCCCGGCCGATCAGGCTGATGATAAGGGCGAACAGGATGGCAAAGCAGGCGGACATCCCGGCGGTGTAGTAGTTCATGCAGATGACGAGGATGACGACCGGAATGAGCAGATAGCCGCTTTTTGCCAGCAGGCGGAAGAAGTGGGGGATGGAGTCCTTGGGCAGGCCCTTGAGCCCCAGCCGCTTGCCCTCAAAATGCACCATAAGGAAGATGCCGGTGAAGTACAGCACGGCGGGCAGGATGGCGGCAACGACGATGGAAGCATAGGGGATGCCGGTGATCTCCGCCATAAGGAAGGCGGCGGCGCCCATGATGGGCGGCATGATCTGACCGCCGGTGGAAGCGGCGGCCTCCACCGCTGCGGCAAATTCCGGCTTATAGCCCACCTTTTTCATGGTGGGGATGGTGATGCTGCCGCTGCCGACGGTATTGGCGACGGAGGAGCCGGAATACATTCCCTCCAAAGCGCTGGAGATAACGGCGACCTTGGCGGGGCCGCCTACGCTGGCGCCCGCGATGGAGTTTGCCAGATCCACGAAGAAGGTGCCGATGCCGGTCTTTTCGAGGAAGGAGCCGAGGATGATAAACAGCACGATAAAGGAGGCGCAGACGGTGATGGGGGAGGAGAAGATGCCGCAATTGAGGTTATAGAACAGGTTGTAGATGAGATTGCGCAGGGCGGTCTTGGGATTATTATTGGTGAGCCACCACGCCCCGTAGACGGTGAACAGCCCCACTACCACAATGAGCGGGACGCCGGTGGAACGGCGGCACAGCTCCACCAGCAGCAGGATGCCGATGATGCCGATGATGATCTGGGTGGTGCCGATGCGGTTTGCCATCTGGATGATCTTTTTTTGCATGACGGCATAGTAGAAAAAGACGATGAGCGAGGCGAACGCCAGCAGGACATCATACCACGGGAAGTAGTTATCCCGCAGGGCGTCCCGCTTGCTGGCGGGGTATTTCAGGTAGCCGACAAACAGCGTCATGCCCACAAATACGGGCAGGCGGGTGTATTGCGTCGCACCGGAAACGACCAACGCTATCACGATCATGGTGACGGAATAGAGGACGAACAGCACCGTCATGGCGGTTTTCCAGCCGCCGGTCAGGCTGCGGCTTTTACTGTCACGGTCCAGCTCCTGCAAAAGCTTTGCGGGGTCGGTCTTATCGGTGTGGTGATGCAGACGGTTCATAGGGCAGCATCCTTTCTTGGAGGAATGGGGTTCACCGGGTCACAAAGGGGCGTCGGGGGCGGCACTGCTTTGTCGCCCGGCAAAATGGGGAAAGCCGCGGCGGGAGGATGGCGCTCTCCCGCCGCAGGCAAAGGGGGGTGATGGGAAACGATCAGCCGACCGAAAGACCCATTTCGGTGTAATACCGGGCGGCACCGGCGTGCAGCGGCACGTTGCCGATGGTAACAAAGGCATTGTTGATATCCATACCGGAGCCGACGGCGTGCGCCTTGGCGATCTCGTCCTTGTTCTCCCACAGGGCCTTGGTCATATTGTAGACCTGATCCTCGGAGAGGGAATTGGAGACGATGTAGGTGGCGGTCACACCGATGGTGGTGATGGGGGCATCGGCGGGGATGCAGTCGTACTGGTCGTGGGTGACGGCCATCTTGGCATAAACGGCGTAGTCACCGACCTTGTTATCGGCAATAAAGGCATCCATGACGGTGTCATCCAGCCCCAGCAGGTAGATGCTCATGGCGGTTTGCAGCTCGGTGATGGCGGTGGTGGGCGCGCCGGAGGTGAAGAAGAATACATCCAGCTTGCCGTCCTTCATGGCGTCGGCGCTGCTGCCCGCGGAAAGGTTCTGGGCGGTGATGTCATCGAGGGAAACGCCGTAGGCGGCCAGCAGGGCTTTGGCGTTGGCCTCGGTGCCGGAGCCGGCATCGCCGATGGAAACACGCAGACCCTTGACATCGGCCAGCGTTTTAACGGTGTCCTTCAGGTCGCCCCGCACAACGATCTGCATGACCTCGGAATAGACCTCGCCCAGCACCGAGAAGGAGGTGATGGCGGAGGGGAAATTGAAGTCATCCAGCTTATTGTAGGCCTTGATCATGGTATCGTTCTGCACGATGGCCATATTGTAGTCGCCGTCCTCGATGCCGTTGATATTGGCGACTGAGCCGCCGGTGGAGATGACATTGTAGCTGTAGCCGGTGGCCTCGCCCAAAATCATGCCGACGGCATTGGTGTAGGCGTAGTAGGTGCCGGCGGTGCCGCCGGTGCCCACGGTGAGGGAAACGGGGGTATCGGTGCCGGGGGTGGGGGTGGGGGTGTCATTGCCGCCGCCGCAGGCTACGCAGCACAGCAGCATCATGGCGGCCATCAGGATCGCAAAGAGTTTTTTCATGGTGGGTTCTCCTTATCAGATTACTTTTTAACGGGTTGTTGGGACTATGGTTGTTATTATAGCATCCCGAAAGGAAATTGCAACCCCATTTTGCAGGATTATTTTATTTTCATTCATTTTAACAAGGAAACGGGGAGAAATAGGCGCTGTTTTGGAATAGAAATGCAGGAGAATTGATTTTTCCTGCATTTCAGGATAAAGAGAGGGGGACGGTGCAGGAGTTCCTGCAAAATGCGGGAGTGCTTGCCAGCGGCCCCTGCCCCGTGGTAGAATAGCAGGAGAAGCGGCGTGCCCGGACGGCCGCCCCCGCCGGGGCGCCCACGGTGCCCCGGCCCCCCGCGGCGGCGCCGCGGGGGAGCCCGCCCGCAGGGCGGGCAGGGGGCGGCCGTATGCCGGCGGCCCGCAGTAATTTGCCAAGGAGAGAAAAGCCATGCTGAATACGTTTTATGCCCTGCTGGGACGGATGAAGTATATCGACCGCTGGTGCCTTATGCGGTCCTCCCGGCCGGAGAACCTGTGCGAGCACACGCTGGAGACGGCCTATATCGCCCATGCGCTGGTGCTGCTGAACCGGCAGCGGGGCGGCCAGCTGGAGCCGGAAAAGGCGGTACTGTACGCCCTGTACCACGACTGTACCGAGATCCTGACCGGCGATATGCCCACCCCCGTAAAATACAAAAACGAGAGCATCAAAACGGCGTATAAGGCGGTGGAAAAGGAGGCGCAGAGCGCACTGCTTTCCCGGCTGCCGGTGCCGATGGCGGAGGAGATGGCGCCGTGGTTCACCCCGACGGAGGAGTACCGGCCCTTTATCAAGGCGGCGGATAAGATCTCGGCGCTGATCAAATGCACCGAGGAGCGCCGGGCGGGCAACCACGAATTTGACCGCGCCTACGATACCCTGCTGCAGGCCATCCACGAGCTGGCACTGCCCGAGGCGGAGCAGTTCCTGCTGCAGTTCCTGCCCTCCTTCGGCATGACGCTGGACGACCTGTAACACCCCGTGCAGGGGGCGGGACAGAGGGCCGCAGGCAAACCGTCCTCCGGACGGTTTCGGCGGGCTGCGCCCGCCGGCCCCGGCGCAGCCGGGGTGCCTGCGGCCCCCACGCCCCCGCCGGCCGGGCGGCAGGACAAAAGAAAAGCTCCCCCGCAGGGGAGCTTTTTTGATGCTGTGGGGAAGAATTACTTCTTCTCGATGACGGTGATACGGCCCTGGCCGTAGGGATCGGCATAATCATCACCGACAACGCCGCCCAGGCTGTCAACGATATAGTTGATGAGGACCTGGTTGTCGATCATGACGGAATCCTGCAGCAGCTTGGCGCCCTCGAACATGGCCATGCCGTCGCCGAAGGACTTCAGCATATAGTTGTGGCTGGCAACGGTGTAGGTCTTGGCAAGATCCAGATCCTCGCCGCCGATCTTAACGTTCTTGACACGGTATTCGCCGGAAACGCCGGTGAACATACCCTCGGTGTTGATCTCCACGGTGGGCTCAACATTGAGGTCGATCTCATAGGTCATGCCGGAAACCTGCATGAAGCCGCCGCACTCGCCGGGAACATTGCGGGAGCCCATTTCCAGAGCATCCAGCAGCTGCTGGCCGGTCACTTCCACGACGCACATTTCGTTACCGAAGGGGTGAACCGCAATGATCTGACCGTAGGTAATATCACCCTTCGGAATGCTGACGCGGATACCGCCGCCGTTGACCAGAGCAACATCAGCGCCGGAAAGGGTACGGTAGGCATCGGCGCACAGGTCGCCCAGGTTGGTCTCCTGACGACGAACCATACGCTCGCCGGTCACGGGGTCATTGGTGGTCAGCTCGACCTTGGTGGAGGCCACGACGGTATTTACCATCTCCTCGTAGCCCTTCTTGATCTCGGAGATCGTCTCGCCTACGCCGTCATCATTGATGAGGGTGGAGGAGATCTTGCCGTCGGCGGAAATGGTCAGGCAGCCGATATTGGCAAGCTTGGTGCCGGTGGAGGTGAGGATAACATCCTTGCCTTCCTTATTCTTAACAATATCACCGGCGATGGTGGAATGGGAGTGACCGTCCAGCAGGGCGTCAATGCCGCTGGTGTTGACGATTACATCGGAGGAGGTCCAGGGCTGGCAGTCCGCCTCGATGCCCAGGTGGGCCATGGCGATGACATACTTGGCGCCCTCCTTGCGGGCAGCGTCTACGGCGTTCTGTACGGCAGTGTACAGCTTTTCGCCGGTCTCATCCTGCAGGAAGCCGAAAATGTAGTTGCCTTCGCCATCCTGGAAGTAGGTGGGGGTGGAGGTGGTGATGGTCTTGGGGGTGGAAATGCCGACGAAAGCGATCTTCACGCCGTCAACATCCTTGATGACATAGGGCTTCAGCACGGGGCTTTCGTCCTTGTCTACAAAGTTGCAGCTGATGTACTCAAAGTCGGCCTTTTCCACCAGCTTATTGAACTGGTCCATGCCGTAGTCGAACTCATGGTTGCCGGGGGTGGCTACATCGTAGCCCAGCTTGTTCATGATGTCGATGATGTACTCACCCTTGGAAAGGGTGCCGATGGTGTCGCCCTGAACGGCGTCGCCGTTATCTACCAGCAGGACCTTATTGCCTGCGGCCAGCAGCGCACGCTTGGCAGCGGAAAGGCCCTGATAGCCCATGCCGTCCTCGATGCCGCAGTGGGCGTCATTGGTGTACAGAACGACGATGTCCTTGGCAGCGGGAGCGGTAGCGCCGTTGCCGCAGCCGGCCAGTACCATAATGAGTACCAGCATCAGTGCGAGAATACGGAATTTCTTCATTCGGTTCTCCTCCTTGACTTATTCTTCATAATTTCGGCGGTTCTTCCTATCCGCCGCAAGGTAAGCATACCATACTTATGATGAGTTAGACAATAGATAGCGGACATTCGTAAAAATTTTGTTACAATTGTAAAAATTCAGCCCATCATTCGGATGAAACGGTACAGGCTTCCTGCGGCGGGAAAGCGGGAAACAGGCGCAAAAAAAGGCCGCCTGCGCAGCGGCAGACGGCGGGAAAACGGCGGGATTTATTTTTTGCGGGAGGTAAGCAGCAGCACGGCCGCAATGACCACAACAACAGCCATGGCAATGATGGCGATGGGAACGATGCTGTTATCACCGGTAACGGGGGCGGCAGTAAGCGCCGCATAAAACAGTTTCATGGATTACCCTCCAGGCTCATTGAAATAAACAGATTATCATAGTCCCCCAGGGCGGGCGTGTCAATTGTATTGACGGAATTGTAACGGAGTTGATACTATTGCGGGCCTTGCCGGGGCCCCCGCTGCCGGCGCCGATAGGGGAAAAAAGTACCGGAAAGACGGCGGAAAGGCCACGCCATCCCCCCCGCAAAACGCAGCCGCCGGCAAAAACCGACGGCTGTTTCATACCGATAAAACGGGCGGCTTATTCCGGCAGCACCACGGTAAGGGCGCTGCGCGGGAAGGAGCAGCAGGGATGAAAGATGCCGTCCGCCGCGGCGGGCGCCCGGTCGGGGTCGGTCCAGACCTCGCCGGAGAGCAGGCGGGAACGGCAGTAGCCGCAGGAGCCGCTGCGGCAGTAGGCACGGGGGGAAACCCCCGCACGCTCCAGCGCCACAAGGACGCTTTCCCCGGCGGCAGCCGTGGCGGTCACGGTCCCGCTGCCGGTATGGATGGTCAGCGGATAGCACTCCCCCGGGGCGGTCGGGTAGGGCGGGCAGTGCAGCTCTCCCGGCACCTCCCGGTGGTAGCGCTCCGGGCGTACCCCGCCGGCGATCAGGCCGTCATGCAGGGTATCGTACATGGCCTGCGGCCCGCAAAGGTAATAGGCGGCTTCGGCGGCGTCGGTCTCCGGCAGGATGTCTTCCGCCGTGAAATAGCCGTGCTTATCCTCCGGCCAAGGGTTCTGCGCCAGCGCAAACCGTACCCGCACCCGGTCACATTCCCGGGCCAGGGCGGTGAATTCCTCCCGGAACAGCATGGCGGCAGGGTCATCCCACCCGCAGAACAGGCTGATCTCCCGGTCGGTATCGCTATCGACGATGCTGCGCACCATCGAGCGCAGCGGGGTCACGCTCATGCCGCCGCTGATCCCGACGATCTTCCGAGGCGTTTCGGGGGTGATGCAGAATTCCCCCAGCGGGTGAGAAGCAAAAATGGTCGTTCCCACGGTGCCGTGCTGCCCCAGCCAGCGGGAGGTAAAGCTTCCCCCCACATGGATGAACAGGTCATAGTACCCGCCCTCCTCGGCCTCCTGTGGGGAGGAGGCGATGGAATAGGGGCGGCCGGTGGTGGTGCCGTCGATCTCATAGTAAAGGCAGATGTACTGGCCGGGCAGGAAGGGGGCAAGCTTCCCCTCGGCGGCGGTAAAGCGGTAACGCAGGACATCGGGTGCGGCGGCTGCGATATCCGAGATGCGCAGCAGCTGTTTAGTGTGATCCATACTGTTCCTCCCACCGCACAAACGCCTCCAGCGCCGTGATGATCTCATTCTGCTCTCCCTGCATGGCCAGCCGGTCGCCGTCGGCGTAGTCGGCTACGCTTTCGGCAACATCGCTCTCATACGGGGCGACATTATTGAGGATGGAGGCGGCAGCCATCCCCCGCAGCCTTCCGATGGTATACAGGGCGGCGGTTTCCATATCCGCCCCCAAAATCCCGCGGGCAGACCAGGTCCGGCAGATTTCCATTTCCTCATCGGTGTAGAAGCTGTCGTGGCTGCGCACCAGCCCGCAGCGGTGGGCAAAGCCCTGCTCCGCAGCCGCCGTGCGGCAGCATTCCAGCAGACGGTGGTCAGCTACGGCAGGGTAGCCCGGCGGCAGGTAGGCGGCGGAAGCGCCGTCATCCCGCACCGCACCCTCGGCCAGCACCAGCTCGCCGGGGGCGATATCAAACTGTAAGGCGCCGCAGCTGCCGATGCGGATGGCACATTCCACGCCGCAGGCACGCAGCTCCTCCACGGCAATGCCCATCGAGGCGCCGCCGATGCCGGTGGAGACCGCCAGCACCTGCACCCCCCGGTAGGTTCCGGTCAGGCTGCGGAATTCCCGGTTATAGGCCAGCTCCCGGACATCCTGCAGGTGCAGGGCGATGCGGTCAAGGCGGGCAGGGTCGCCGGGCAGCAGGGCATAGCGGATGTTCAGGGACGAGTCCAGACGAATGTGGGCTTGCAAAGTTCCCATAGTAGATCCCTCGCTTTCTGGTTTGCAGATCCGGTTACGGCATAAATTTGAAAATATTATAGCATGGTTTTGCGGGCTTTTCAACGAAAAGGCAGCAGGGAGCGGGATAGGGCCGCAGGCCCGGCGGTGCTCCGCACCGCCGAAGCGGGCTTCGCCCGCTTGCCCCGGCTGCGCCGGGGCGGCCTGCGGCCCTATCCACCCCCTGCACAAACCATCTGCCCCCGCAAAAAAGCTTCGCACAAAACCCTTGACATCCGCAGCCGTGGTGTGATAGAATAATCGAGCAGCCAAAATGGACGATTAGCTCAGCTGGAAGAGCATCCGCTTGACGTGCGGAGGGTCACAGGTTCAAGTCCTGTATCGTCCACCAAAGACAGAGGGATACCGCAGAGGTATCCCCTTTTTTTATGCCGGGGGATCGTCGCGCTTTTGCCCGTTCCCCCGTTTTTCTTTGCCTTTTGGGGAAAACTATGCTATAATCCAGAAAAACGACCGGGAAAGGAATGGCCACAACGATGAAACAACGCCCAAAGGTCCCAAAGCCCGCCCGCGACCTGCGCGCGGCGATCCGGCGGCAGCCCAAAGTATTTGCGGTATATCTGGTGCTGCGCCTGATCGTTCTTGCCACGCTGGTATCCTCCATCCTGCGCGGAGAATATGAAAACGCTTTTATCTGCCTGCTGGTGCTGGCGCTTTTCGTCCTGCCGTTTTTCATCCAGCAGAACTTCGGCATCGAGCTGCCCGATACGCTGCAGATCATCATCCTGCTGTTCATCTTCGCCTCGGAGATCTTGGGGGAGCTTGCCTGCTTTTTCATCACCATTCCCAATTGGGATTCCATCCTGCACACCACCACCGGGTTTTTGTGCGCCGCCACCGGCTTCGCCCTCATCGATATCCTGAACCGCAACAGTAAAATTAAATTCGAGCTTTCGCCCATCTACGTGGCGCTGGCGGCCTTCTGCTTCTCCATGACCGTCGGCGTGCTGTGGGAGGCCCTGCCCCGTATCTTATCAGCGGGCCTCACTATGACCATCCCCCTCACGCTGATCTCGTTCTCCCTCGCCATGGTCATTGCCGTGGCGGTGGCTCTGGTGCAGTACGCCCATGTGCCGGTGCTGAGTCAGATCGCCCGGTTTTACATCTGGGTGGTACGCGGTACCCCGCTGCTGGTGCAGCTGTTCATCATCTTTTACGGCCTGCCCAGCGTGGGCATCATGCTGGACGCTTTCCCGGCGGCAGTCATCGCCTTCGCCTTCAACGAGGGTGCATAGTGCGCCGAGACCATGCGCGGCGCACTCGAGAGCGTGCCGCAGGGCCAGCTGGAAGCCGGCTACTGCGTCGGCATGAGCTGGTGGCAGATCATGCACCGCATCGTGCTGCCGCAGGCCCTGCGCACCGCCGTGCCCGCCCTCTCCAACTCCCTTATCGGCATGATCAAAGACACCTCGCTGGCGTCCAACATCACGGTGGCGGAGCTGTTCATGGCAGGCCAGCGGGTGGCCGCCCGCACCTATATCTTCCTGCCCATCTACTGCGAGGTCGCCGTGGTCTACCTGCTGTTCTGCACCGTCATCACCAAGCTGCAGAGCCTGCTGGAGCGCCAGCTGAACGCCCGCGGCTTCCAGTGAGAAAGGAGTGGAGCGTATGGCCATGTTAGAAGTGCGGGATATCCGCAAATCGTTTTATACTTACGCAAAACCCGGCCTGCAGGCCGGCATCTTCCACAAGCCCGGGGCCCGCAAGGTGGTCAGCCAGCTGGATGTCCTCAAGGGCGTGGACCTCACCGTCAACAAGGGCGATGTCGTCGCCATCCTGGGCCCCAGCGGCTCGGGCAAGACCACGTTCCTGCGCTGCCTCAACTTTTTGGAAACAACCGACAGCGGCACCCTGATCTTTGACGGCGAGCAGTTTGACCTGGGCAAGATCACCAAGGCCGACATTGCCCGCCTGCGCAAAAAGACGGCGTTCGTCTTCCAGAATTACAATCTTTTCCGGAACAAGACCGCCCTGCAGAACGTCACCGAGGGCCTTGTCATCGCCCGCAAGATGCCCAAAGCCCAGGCCGACGCCATCGGGATGAAGATGCTGGAAAAAGTCGGCCTGGCCGACCGAGCCGATTCCTACCCCCGCCAGCTCTCCGGCGGCCAGCAGCAGCGGGTGGCCATTGCCCGGGCTCTTGCCACCGACCCGGAAATTCTTTATTTTGATGAGCCCACCTCCGCCCTGGACCCGGAGCTGACCGGTGAGGTGCTGGCCGTTATGCGGCAGCTGGCCGAAGAGGGCATGACCATGCTGGTGGTCACCCATGAGATGGGCTTTGCCCGCGGCGTCTCCTCCAAGACGGTCTTCATGGAAAACGGCGTGGTGGTGGAGGCCTCTCCCTCGCAGGAGTTCTTCGCCCACCCCAAAGAAGAACGCACCAGAGAATTTTTACGCAAAATTGAACATACGAACTGAAAGGAATCCAACCATGAAAAGAAGAACCTTTATCTCCCTGATGAGCGTGATGGCAGCGGCAGGCGTGCTGAGCCTGAGCGGCTGCTCTTCCTCCAATAACACCGCGGCTTCCACCGCTGGCACTGCCGCCTCCAGTGCTGCCTCCGCGGGCGGCGACCTGCTCTCCACCATCCAGAACCGCGGCACCCTCATCGTGGCGCTGGAAGGCGCATGGCAGCCCTGGAGCTTCCACGACGCGGACGACACGCTGGTGGGCTATGACGTGGAAGTCTCCCGCGCCATTGCCGAAAAGCTGGGCGTGGAGCCGGAATATGTGGAGAGCGATTGGGACAGCCTGTTTGCCGGCATGGACGCTGGCCGTTATGACATGGTCTGCAACGGCGTGGAGGTCACCGAGGAGCGCTCCAAGACCTACGATTTCACCACGCCTTACGGCTACATCCACACCGCGCTCGCCGTCAAGAAAGACAACGACAGCATTACCAGCTTTGAGGACCTGGACGGCAAGACCACGGCCAACAGCCTGGCCTCCACCTACATGGAGCTGGCCGAGAGCTACGGCGCTACCGTGCAGGGCATCGACACGCTGGAAGAGACCATCCAGCTGCTGACGGCAGGCCGCATCGACGCTACCCTGAACGCCGACGTCTCGTTCTACGATTACCTCAATGTCCATCCGGACGCGGACTTCAAGCTGGTGGCATTCACGGAGGAAGCTTCCCACGTTGCCATCCCTCTGCGCAAAGGCGACGAGACCGCCACCCTGCTGGAGGCCATCAACAACGCCATTGAGGAGCTGCGGGCCGACGGCACTCTCTCCGAGCTGAGCGAGAAATACTTCGGCCAGGATATTTCTTCCGAGAACTGATTTTTTGATTTTGACAGCACAAAAGGCAGCCGCGTTCGCGGCTGCCTTTTTTCGCGCGTTAAATCGTCTCGCGGTACACTTCCAGATACACGCTCTGGCGGGACTCGTACAGTTTGCGCCGAAACTCGGTGCAGAAATCCGGGTCGTCGAACAGCTCCACCACCGCCGGGGCATAGCGGCTGCCCTTTTGGGCCCGCAGCTCCTCGATCAGCTTTTCCAGCGGCTTTGCCGCTGTGTAGCACCGCCCGATGTTGTCGGTGGCCGCGTCCAGAGAGTCGGCCACGGTCAGGGCGTCCACAATAGGCTTCATGTTCTTCGGGCAGGGCGGCTGATCTTTCGGGTAGCCTCCCTGGCCGTCATAATATGTATGATGGTAGAGTGCCGCCAGCGCCAGGTCGCCTTTGTGGCCGATCTTGCACAGCAGCTCATAGCCAAACGCCGCGTGCCACTGCACGCAGACAAATTCCTCATCCAGCAGGCGGCGGGAGTTGTTGCCCACATACATGGTCACCATGCTCTTGCCAATGTCGTGGTATACCCCGCACTCATAGGCCATCGTGCAGATCTCTTCACCGTGCTGCTGCACCGCTTCCACGGTGTCGTACCCCATGGTGCCCACCATGGCCTCAGGCTTCTTCCACAGCAGCCGCCGGACAAAAAAGCTGGTCAGGTTGGCCACCATCAAAGAGTGGACATAGGTCGGCTTGTGGGCCGCCAGCATGTACACCAGCATGTTTTTGCGGTAGGGCCGCTCCGCGACTGCCTGCATCTCCACCAGTTCCCGCACCGCGTTGCTGGCCACACGGGGATACTGGTTCACAGGCAGATCGTTCAGGTAGCTCACGCTCTTGCTGAACATTTTTTCCAGTCGGCAGGCGTACTGGGGCTTTTCCTCCGGCGGAAGCGCGGCCTCATAATAAAACAGGGAGGAGAGGCTGGTCAGATTGTTGTTGATGCCCGTGGGCGAGTAGTCTTTCGGGTCCACCTTTTCAATGACCTCCAGCAGCACGTCCACTACCTCGCGGGCCGGGCAGCGCCCGGCGTGGTAACGGGCCGCCGCGTAAAAATAGCCCAGCCGCCAGTTCTGCAGCCGCTCGTCGTCCGTCTGGTTCTTCGCCTGCTCCCGGTGGATGTACTCCGCCGATTCCAGCACCTTTTCCGCGATCTCCGGGTCCTTAAAATCCCGCAGGTAAGCCAGCAGGGTCATCCGGTCCATGTGCATGGCATACTCAAATTGATCCCAGGGGATGGAGGGGTCCAGCTTGCGGTAATAGGGCGAGCGGATGACCCCCATGGCCTTGTCGAACACTTCCATGTAAGCTTCGCAGTCGGCATGGCTGTGGCGGGACATGGCCATCCGGCTGTTGCCCAGGCACCGGATGATATAGCTCTTGGTCTCCAGGTCAAATCCCTCGTACCGGGCCATGTAGGAGGCTCCCTCCTGGAAGTATCCCCGCACCTGTTTGCCCAGAGGGTTGATGCTGGAATCATCGCCCCGGACATTCATGTAATGCATGGTCACACCGGCCCAGTACAGTTCCCGGATGATAGCCCGGTCATCCTGTTTCAGGCGGGCGTAATCCAGCAGCAGGTCGGCGGCCAGGCCGCAGTTGTGCTCGGAGTAGCCCGGCGGGTTGACGATGGCGGCGGCTTTTTCCTTGGCGGCGGCCTCGTCATAGCCCTTGTCGCGGTAATACTGGGTCTTCCGCTCATAGAGCTTGGTCTGGTAGGAAACGCTGCGGTAGCCGCTCTGCATCCAGACGGTCACGCCGTCGGCGGCAGCGGCTTTCTGCATGGCCAGAAAGGCGTCGCAGGCCACGGTCTGGAGCGTTTTATTCACCGAGGTAGAGGAGCCGCACTCCTTGGTATCAAACGTGTAGTTGTCCGGCATCTTGTTGGTGTGGTTCACCAGCACCATCAGCGGGTCGGCCAGCATGGCGCTGGCCTCCTCCGCCGTCAGGCCCAGGGCGTTGTCCGGGGCAGCCGGTTCCGACGAAACGGCAGAAGAAGCTGCCTCGTTTTTGCCGAACAGGCCGTTGGTGGCGGCCTCGCTGGCCGCCGTGCTGGAAGCCGCGGGCAGGGCGGACGCCGCCGAGGCAGCCGGGACGGGAGCCTTGCGGTGGAGCAGGAACGAGACCCCGCCCACGAGGACGCAGGCCACCAGCGTCAGGCCGGCCACCCGGCGGATGGCGCGGTTGCGGCGGCGACGGCGCGCCTCGGCCCGGGTGAGCCGACGGCGGTGCGGATACTGGGAAGATGGATTCATGTGGGACCTTCTTTCTATAAAAACGGATAAAATACACACAACACGGGCAGACTATCCCGGGAGGCGAAGACGATGAAACTGAAACCGCGGGAATACGCGCGGCGGGTGCAGCGGGCCAGCCCACCCTCACCGCTGGGCAAAGACTGCCTGTGGGCCTTTTTTGTGGGCGGCGGCATCTGCCTGCTGGGGGAGGTGCTCCGCCAGTGGTATTTGGCCAAAGGGCTGGAATTGGAGCTGGCCGGTACCCTGACCAGCTGCACGCTGGTGGCCCTCTCGGCCCTGTTTACCACCCTGGGGCTCTACCAGAAACTGGCCGCCAAGGCTGGAGCCGGGTCGCTGGTGCCCATCACGGGCTTTGCCAACGCGGTGGTCAGCGCGGCCATCGAGTTCAAGACCGAGGGCCGGGTCTTAGGCACTGGGGCCAAGATGTTCACCATTGCCGGGCCGGTCATCGTGTACGGCACGCTGGCGGCGGTGGTGTATGGCGTGGTGCTCTGGGGGATGGGGGCCATGGTCTGAACCCACCACGCCCAGAATACGGGGCAGAAGCGGAAAAAATTGCAATTCCCCGTCGAGCGTAAAGTATACCACAAAAATCCGATAAAATCAGCCCCCAAAGGAGGAAAAACCAATGGCAGCACGGCGCGGCGATACCCTTTTGTTTGAGCGGATGCCCGTGATCGCGTCCCACGCGGCGGTGGGCGGCAAAAAAGAGGGCGAGGGCCCTCTGGCCGCGGAGTTTGACGAGCTGTTCCCGGACAACAACTGCGGGCAGGCCAACTGGGAGACGGCGGAAAAAAATTTGCAGCTGCGGGCGGCCCGCCTCTGCCTGAAAAAGGCCCACGCCACGGAAAAGCAGGTCAGCCTGGTGCTGGCCGGGGACCTGCAGGCCCAGTGCACGGCGTCCAGCTACGCCCTGCGGGAGCTGCACCTGCCCTTTGTGGGGCTGTTCGGGGCCTGCAGCACCATGGCCGAGGCGCTGGGGCTGGGGGCCGCGCTTTGCAGCGCGGGCCTTGCCGACGGCCTGCTGGCCATGACGTCCAGCCATTTCTGCGCGGCGGAGCGGCAGTTCCGCACGCCGTTGAGCTATGGTGCCGTCCGCACGCCCACGGCCCAGTGGACCGCCACGGCGGCGGGGTGCTGCCTGCTCCACCCTGCCGGGCAGGGCGTGGGCATTGCCGCCGCCACCTTTGGCCGGGTGGAGGATTACCAGATCAAGGACATCAACAACATGGGCGCCGCCATGGCCCCGGCGGCAGCGGCCACTCTGCTGCGCTATCTGCACGACACCGGGCAGGAGCCCAAAGAGTTTGACGCCATTTACACCGGGGACCTGGGCCATCTCGGGAGCCGCCTGTTCCGGGAGATCCTGACCGCCGAGGGCCTGGTGATGAAAAACCACATCGACTGCGGCAGCATCCTCTACGATGCCGCCCGGCAGAACGTCAAGAGCGGCGGCTCCGGCCCGGGCTGCTGTGCCGCCGTCCTCTGCGGGCACATCCTGCCCCGGCTGGAGCGGGGGAGCTATCGGCGGGTGCTGTTCATCGCCACCGGGGCGCTTATGAGCCAGACCACGTTTTTACAAAAAGAGAGCATCCCGGCCATTGCGCATCTGGTGGAGCTGCGCGGGCCGGAATGCACTGCGAGAGGATGATGAGATGCAGTATTTCTGGGCGTTTGTGGTGGGCGGGCTTATCTGCGTGGTGGGCCAGCTTTTGATCGACTTGACGGCCCTGACCCCGGCCCGCGTTTTAACGGGCTATGTGGTGGCCGGGGTGGTGCTTTCCGCCATCGGGTGGTACGCGCCGCTGGCCGAGTTTGCGGGCTGCGGGGCCACCGTGCCCCTGCTGGGGTTCGGGCACCTGCTGGCCAAAGGGGTCAAAACGGCCATCGAAGAAGAGGGGGCCATCGGCATTTTAACCGGCGGGCTGACGGCCGCCGCGGCGGGCATCACCACCAGCCTGGTGTGCGGCGTGGTCTGCTCCTGGGTGGGCAAGAGCCACGACCAGAATTGAAGAACAGTAAAACAAAAACCCCTGCGCCGGTTTCCCGGAGCAGAGGTTTTGTTCGTCAATCAGAAAGCAATCAAGCGTTCTTGTTAGCACGCTTTGCCATACGGCTGATCTTGCGGCTGGCGGTGTTCTTTTTGATGACACCCTTAGCGCGAGCCTTGTCGATCGCGGAAACAGCAGCCAGGACGGTTGCGTCCTTGTCAGCGGCATT
>ENA-UEQL01000593-UEQL01000593.1-human-gut-metagenome-genome-assembly--contig:-NODE-593-length-25892-cov-7.040170_pt1 | contig 25892 bp, 32 predicted proteins | sample MGYA00242905_ERZ507926 | MGnify/ENA primary metagenome ERZ507926 (study PRJEB26167, sample SAMN06115531) | human gut metagenome | host: Homo sapiens | place: China:Henan | collected 2015-09-09 | study...
ATTCTTAACCCATGAACTTAGGCCAACCGTCTCCGGCAGGCGTGGTTTCTGTTTATATTATACGCAAACTAAGCCCGATATGCAAGCATAAAACGGCATTATGACGTAATCACCCCAAGGAGTCCTCCATGCAAAAGCTGCTTATTGTTGACGGGAGCAATCTGCTGTTCCAAATGTTCTATGGTATGCCCGCGCGCATAGTGGGCAAAAGTGGACGGCCCGTGCACGGAACTATTGGCTTTGTGGGCGCGCTTATGAAAATAATACGCATGGTGCGGCCCACGCACGCCGTTGTGCTGTTCGATGGCGAGCATGAAAACCCGCGCGCCGCGCTTGACCCCGCATATAAGGCCAACCGCGTGGATTACAGCCAAATGGCGGAAGACGACACGCCGTTTTCCCAGCTGGCGGACATATACTTGGCGCTTGATTTCATGGGTATAAAGCATGCCGAAACCACGGACTGCGAAACGGACGACATCGTGGCAGCATATGTGTTCAACCGGACGGATGATACCAACATAGTCATCTCGTCGTTCGACAGCGACTATTTTCAGCTTATCTCCCCCAATGTGAGCGTGCTTAGATACCGCGGCAAAGGCACAACGCTTTGCGGCGAAAAATATATATGGGAAAAATTCGGCATAGGTGCGGATAAATACGCGGACATGAAGGCCCTTTGCGGCGATGCATCGGACAATATCCGCGGCGTGCCCCGCGTAGGTCAAAAAACAGCGGCGCGGCTGATAAACGAATTCGGCTCGCTTGACGGCATAATGCAAAACGCGGACCGCATAAAGCAGCCCGCGCTGAGGGAATCAATATTGATGAACTTAGACAGGCTCCTGCTCAACCGGCAGCTTATAACGCTCACAGTCGGCGCGGCATTGCCGTTTGAAACGGAGGAGCTTGAGTTCATAATGCCCGAATTTACATCTGTTCAGGCGTTAAAGGCGCTCGGCATCATTTAGCCGCAATGGCTATCAGCTCCCGCGCATCGCTTATTTCATAATCCGGCCTTATGCCGTGCTGCTGCATGTATTGCCTCAGCTCCACGTCCCGCGCGTATTCCGCCGCCGTCCAGCTTGTTATGGCAAGCAGCTTGTTCTTATAATCCTCGTTTTCGCACTTTCTGTGCATCCATACTGCCGTAACGCCGGCCATTTTGGCCATGTACATGTCCTTTGTAAGGTTATCGCCCAGGTACATTACTTCGTTTTTATCATAGCCCTCGCCCGTGCATATGCGCTCAATTACAGCAACGTCCGGCTTCTTTGTCTGCACCGTGCGCACCTTTTCGCTCACGGCGTATGCGCTCTTGAACTGGCTTTCAAACGTGTACACATGCTTAAAGTACGGCTCTATGCCCAGCTTCATAAGCCTGTAAAACCCGTTTTCTTTGGAGGATTCCGTATAGGCTATGAGCGTCACGCCCATTTCCGTAAGCGCGCGCAGCATTTCCTCCACGCCCGGCAAAAGGTGCAGATGGCTTTCCCTGACGGAATTGAACACGTTGAACGCGGGCCTTAGCGCCGCCTTCAGCTCCTCCGCCGGGGCATTGTTATAGTATGCCTTTATGCTGGGCAGCTCAAGCGTTGCATAAGGGTATTCAACCGAGCCGAGCCGCTGATGCGCCGCCATGTATTCATTCAGCAGCTTTTTTTCGTCTATGCCCGTCATACGGGCGATCTCGTCCGCCATGGCGTAAAAGGCGGGCACGAAAAAGCCCGTCCAATCGTATAAAGTATCGTCAAGGTCGCTTATAAGCAACTTTATCATAGGTGTTTTCACCGTCCCGAATTATTAGTGCAGCTTGCATATTACCCTATCCACACCGATAAGTCAACAGCTCCGCGCGCGATATAAGTAAAAGCGAAAGCAAATGTTGTTGCATGTTTTTATCAAACATTGTACAATTATGTATGATTGCGCGGCTCATGTATATGCTGCGCCTGTTTTAACGAAAGCGGCGGCATTTCGCCGCGGAAACGGAGGGAAGCCCATGTTCGATTTGCAGAAAGCAAGCATGCTCAAGCGCGCGTCCGCCTGGCTGTTGGACGTTATTCTGCTAAGCGTACTCGCAACCGGGTTCGCGCTTTTGCTTTCCGCCGCGTTCGGTTACGATAATTATAACGATAATCTGCAGCGATACTATACGGAATACGAACAGCTGTATGGCATTGATTTTAATATTTCGGATGAAGAATATCTTGCGCTCGGTGAAGAGGATCGGCTCCGTTATGCTGATGCATATGCAAAGCTTAACGATGATGCCGATGTCAGCCGGGCGTTTTCTATTATAATTCAGCTTTCGCTTGCAGTAATGTCGCTTTCGGTATTGCTTGCGTATATGGCGCTGGAGTTCGCAATACCCGTACTGTGGCTGAAGAATGGGCAGACCATTGGCAAAAAGATATTCGGCCTTGCCGTAATGCGGACCGACTCCGTGCGCGTGAAGCCCATAGCCATGCTAATACGCACACTGCTTGGCAAATACACAATCGAAACAATGGCCCCGCTGCTGATAATATTCCTTATATTGTTCGGCAGTCTCGGCACGGTTGGGCTCATAATGCTTGCGGCGCTGGCGCTGCTGCAAATAGTGCTTATCGCGGCAACGCATACCAATTCCGCAATACATGATATATTGGCGCAAACGGTAGTTGTGGATATGGAAAGCCAAATGATATTCGATTCCGCCCGGGAGCGCGAAGCACGGCGCAGGGAATACGCCGAAGCGGACAGCGCACGATGGGGTCAATAAACAAGGGTAAACCAAGATATACAAAATAAACTAAAAAGGATCGAGGACGAAAACGATGAAAGTTGAACTGCGCAACGTGACCAAGGCTTTCCCCAGCCGCAACAAGAAATCGGGCGAGGAGGTAATAGCCGTAAACGACTGCAGCTTTACCATTCCCGACGGGAAGCTGATAGGCCTGCTCGGTCCTTCCGGCTGCGGCAAAAGCACCACGCTCTATATGATATGCGGCCTGCAAAAGCCCACAAAGGGGCAGATATTCTTTGGAGAGGACGACGTTACCGGCCTTGCGCCGGAAAACAGGGGCGTTGGCCTTGTGTTCCAGAACTATGCCCTTTACCCGCACCTTACCGTTAAGCAGAACATACTTTTCCCGCTGCAAAATCTTAAAGGGGCGGACAAGCTGAGCAAGGAAGAAATGCTCAAGCGGGCCTATGAAACGGCAAAGCTTGTGCAGATAGACGAGCTTATGGACCGCAAGCCCAGCGAGCTTTCCGGCGGCCAGCAGCAGCGCGTTGCAATAGCCCGCGCGCTGGTCAAAATGCCGCGCGTGCTGCTGCTTGACGAGCCGCTCTCCAACCTTGACGCAAGGCTCAGGCTCCAAACCCGCGAGGAAATACGCCGCATACAGCGCGAAACCAAGATAACCACCGTTTTCGTTACCCATGACCAAGACGAGGCCATGAGCATATCCGACTTTATAGTGGTCATGAAGGCGGGCGTTGTGCAGCAGATTGGCAAGCCGCAGGCCGTTTATGACGATCCGGACAATCTGTTCGTTGCCAAGTTCCTCGGCACCCCGCCCATAAACGTTTTCAACGGCTCCGTCAAGGGCGGCAAGGTATATGTGGGCGAAGAAGCCGTGCTCAGCGTGAACGGCGTTGACGACGGCGAAGTTTACGTCGGCATCCGCCCCGAAGGCTTCATTCTAAATGAAAACGGCCCGCTCGGCTGCAAGCTTATAAACGTTGAAGTAATGGGCAGGGACGTGAGCGTTGTATCCTCCAACCCCGCCTCGCTCAACCCCACCATCCGCTCCATAATCAATGCGGACGCGGGCGTGGATCACGAGGCGGAGAAGGTGCGCTTCTCCATAAAGCCGCATAAGCTTTTCATATTCGACAAGGAAAGCGAAAAGCGCATACACTTCGAGGTAAAATAAAAAATGGTAGAAGGCAAGCAAAAATGGAAGGCGTGGCTGTACCTTGCCCCGGCGATAGTATTATTGCTGGTGTTCACGGTGTGGCCCATAATAAACACGGTGCGCATGGCCTTTCTTGAAGGGTACAGCGGGCTGAAGGTTGCCGGCGGCGAAAGCTTCGCGTTCGGCGTGGGCAACTTCGTTAAGGTAATAAAGTATCAAAAGTTTTTGAGCTGCCTTAAAAACACGGTGCTGCTGTGCGTGCTTACTGTGCCCATATCAAGCCTGCTCGCGCTGCTGGTGGCGGTGTTCCTTAATTCAATAAAGTGGCTGCAAAAGCCGCTGCAAAGAGCCCCCCGCGCGGTGCAGCACCTCTATTCCCTGCTGCTGATCGTGTTCGGATGGGTCATCTTTGCGCTGACCGACTTCGGCGCCATCGGCAATTACTTTGCGGCGCTTTTCGGGGCGCACGGCGGGGCGGACAGCGAAACGCTGTACCTGCTGACCACCAATCTCATTCTGCTGGTCATTGCGGGGGTTGCCAGCACCCGCCTGCCCGCACGGCTGGCCGAACGGCTGGTGCAGCGGATGCATCCCGCCGGACAGACGGCGGTGAAATGCGTCTTTTATGCCGGGGTGCTGCTGATGTGCATCGCCTTTTTGGTGGGGGACAGCTACAATCCGTTCCTGTATTTCCGGTTCTGAAGGGAGGGTGACGGAAGATGAAAAAACAGAATATCATCATTATCCTTGTGTTTTGCGCAGTCATCCTTTCGCTGGGAGCGGCGGTGTGGCTGACCCCCGACCGGGAGTTTTCCGAGAACGAGAACCGCTATCTGCAAAAGCTGCCGGTGCCGAATGCCGACACGGTGCAGAGCGGGGACTTCGGGGACGAGGTGGAGGACTATTTAAGCGACCAGTTCTGGCTGCGTGACCGCTGGACCGCCCTGCGCAGCCGGGTGAAGATGCTGCTGGGGAATAAGGATATTGGCGGGGTGTACCTGTGCCGGGATGGGTATTACATCGAAAAGGTGACCCAAAACGACGTGGACGAGGCAAGGCTCCAAAAGAATTTGCAGACGGTGAGGGAGTTTTTTGACCGGTGCGTGGAGCTGGGGCTGGAGGCAGATGACCTGACCTTTCTGCCGGTGCCGACGCCCGGGTACATCCTGAAGGATAAGCTGCCCCGGTATGCCGTGCTGTTTGACGAGGATGCGGTATTTGCCGAAATGGGCGCCGCCATGGACGGCTACCGGCTGGTGGATCTGCGGGAGCCCTTTGCGGCGGCGTGTGCGGATGAGCAGCTGTACTACCGCACCGACCATCACTGGACGACGGCGGGGGCGCTGCTGGGCTATCAATGCTACCGGGCGGCGGCGGGACTGGCTGCTCCCGCGGCGGCGGACTATACCGTGGAGCGCCATGAGGGCTTCCGGGGGACGCTGTACAGCAAGGTGCTGGACCCCGATGCGGCGGTTGACACCGTTGAGCTGTACCGGTGGGACGGCGATACCGCCCTGACCGTGACCTACGATAACGCCGACCATGCGGGCTGCTACGACCTGCAAAAGCTGGCGCAAAAGGATATGTACGAGGTGTTCTTCGGCGGGAACTGGCCGATGGTGCGCATCACCGGCGGGGTGGAAAACGGGCGGCGGCTGCTGGTGCTGAAGGACAGCTACGCCAATGCGCTTCTGCCCTTTGCGGCGGCGGACTACGAGATGATAGCGGCGGTGGACCTGCGGTATTATCTCGGCTCGCTGACCGAGCTGATCCAGACCGAGGGCATCACCGACGTGCTGGTGCTGTACAGTACCTCGGCCTTTATGAGTGAGGCGAAGATCGACCGGCTGGGGCTGGGGAAGTAAGCGAAAAGTGAAAAGGGCTGACCATCCGGTCAGTCCTTTTTCTTTTTATACAGGCGACGCGGGTCATTGGTCAGCCCAGCGATATAATCGGTGGAAACGTTGTAGAACTCCGCCAGCCAAATGATAAATTCAAAAGGCGGCTCCCGCTTGCCCTGCTCGTAGTTGGTGTAGGTGGTCTTGTGCATTCCCAGCTTTTTCACCAATGCTTCCTGCGTTAGGTCTGCGTCCTCCCGCAGATCCCTAATTCGCGTATAGTGAGCCATACAGTTCCTCCCGTTAGACGATTTGCTACAATCATACGAAAATACATCAAATGATGTTGACAGAATACATCATTTGATGTATTATAAAATTGTCCGTAATATGTAATTCAGGAGGGAAATGTGATGATAACCGTAAAAGCAAAGGAAATGAACCCCGTACACTCTATCCGCTATATGGATGCGGAAAACGCTACTATGGAAAACCTTATGGACTACTTTGCACAAAAAGCAGCGGAATATGGGCTTGTTTACGAATTTCAAGAGGGAGAGATTTCCTATGGACTTTTTTCTACCCCTATTCCCTGCACCGTACTTATCCATCCCAAACACCTTGACTGGAACAGCGAAAACGAGTATTTCAAGTTCTGCTTTACGCGGCAGGTACAGGGAAACACCTGCATTATTGAGGTGTCCTCCTTTGGGCGCAGCACGCAGATGAAAGCCGCCGACTTTGCCGCAAACACCAAGATCTTTGACGGCAACGGAACGCGCGGAACTGCTGCCGGAATTCTGCGCGGCGGTGCAGTGGGCGCAGGCTTTGCCATCGGCAGTGCTGCGGCGGGTATCGGTAAAGCGGGTGTTAAGGCGATCGCCAAAGGGATCAATGCCCTGATCCGTGACCCTGCCGCCCTTGCGGAGGAACAGGCATGGTATGATCTGCTCTTTGCCGTAATCGGTGAAGTGCTGAATTAAAAGGAGGGTTTACCATGGCAGCAAAATGCGAAAACTGTGACCACTACAACCCCAAGATCAAAAGCGGCTATAAAGGCTACTGTGAACGCCACGGCTGCTATATCGACCCGGATTCGACCCCGCAAAAAGAGGGGTGCAAATCCTACAAGTAAAACTATCATAAAGAGGCGCCCCATGGGGCGCCTCTTTATATTGAGGAGGCAAGCTGCACAGCCTCCGCAGGGGATTGGTTGGTGGCGGCGCAGCCGCGCCGGGGCGGAGCCTCGGCGGGCGGGGGCGGAGCCCCCGCAGGCCGCGAAGCGGCCCGGCTGCGCCGGACGGGCGGGGAGAGAAAAGCCCCGCCGGGGGTCGGCGGGGTGGGGTCAGACATCGATATGGGAATTGAGGAGGGCGAGGAAGTCGGTCTCCCAGCGGTCGTGGCCCCTGGGGGCGGCACCGCAGCCCTCGGCACGCAGGAAGGTGCCGTCGGTGAAGGTGATGTAAAGCAGCCAGCGCTTGGTGCGGGGGGTGCGCAGGCGGCATTCATTGTAGCCGTTCCATGCGGTGATTTGGGCGCGGTCGCCCAATTGGGCAAGCTGCTGCCAAAGCTCCGGCGGGGCGGCGATGCTTTCCATCCGCTCCGGCATGGTGCGGGAATAGGTGAGGCGCACCCGGTCGGGTCCTTCGGTGACACGGTAGTGGAAGCCCCAATGGTGGCCGTCCCCGCAGCGGTATTCCCACTGGGATACGGGCGGCAGCGGGGGGATTTGCTTTTTGCGGCCGAACAGCGCCATGCGGCGTCACTTCCCTTCTATAATGGTTTGCAGACCGCGGCGCTCCAGCAGGCTGACCAGCCAGACCCCCAGCAGGCAGGGCAGCAGCTGTCCCAGGGCGATCTGCCCGGCAAAGACCCAGAAAGCCACATTGATGCTGCCGGTGGCGGCATAGCACCACTCCGCGCCGATGGCGACGGCATTTAGGAGGATGGGGGGCAGGGCGGAGAGCCATGGCAGACCGCCGAAGCGGCATTTGCCCAGGAGGCGGGTGAGGACGGCGGCCAGCAGGGTGGCGGCGGTGCCCACGAGGATATCGAGGAGGCCGAGGAAATTGGCGCCTGTAGCGGCCCCCACACCGTTGGTGACGGCGCAGCCGAGGGTGACCCCCCAGATGGCGGCGGGGCTGATGACCGGCAGCAGGGTCAGGGCCTCCGAGACGCGGCACTGGACCGGGCCGAAGGTGATGGGCGCCAGCACCAGCGAAAGGGCGGCGTAGGCAGCCGCGATGACTCCGGCGGCAGTAAGCTGCCGCAGCGTGCGATTTTGCATATTCATTTCTCCTTTGGATGCCGTCGGTTGCGGCATTAGTTTTGTTTAGCGTCAGGATCTTTCGACTGACGATCCCAAAAGGACTCCGCTATTTTAGCATATTCGGCGGCGGGATACAAGCTTTGCTTGTGTTTTTGCGGGAGAAACGGTATAATAGGGGGGAATTTGCAGCGGCCGGGCCCGCCCGCCCTGCGGCGCGCCGCAGGCGCGCCGACCGGCGGCCCCCGCAGGGGGCCGCCGGGAGCCCGGCGAAGCCGGGCGGCAGGGCGGGCGGATGGGCCGGCTGCGGGAAGCGGGAAAGGAGCAGAACGGCGATGCGGATTTTGGCGGTGGACTACGGCGATGCCCGCACGGGGCTGGCCGTTTGCGACCGGGGAGAGCTGCTGGCGAGCCCCATTGGGGTGTTCCACAGCGGCGACCGGGAGGCAGTGGTTGCGGAGATTGTGCGGCAGGCCGAGGCGCAGAAGGCCGAGCTGGTGGTGGTAGGCAACCCCCTGAATATGAACGGGACGGCGGGCCCCCGCAGCGAGCTGTGCCACGCCCTTGCCGGGGAGCTGGCGGAGCGGCTGCCCTGCCCGGTACGGATGTGGGACGAGCGCAGCACCACCGTCACGGCGACGCAGTACCTGAATATGACCGACGTGCGGGGCAAGAAGCGCAAGAATACCATTGATGCGGTGGCGGCCACCATTATACTGGAAAGCTACCTGGCCTACCGCAAAAACCATCCCGGGGAGGACTGACAGATGGCACATACCGAAGAACTGCTGAACCGGGACGCATTGGACCGAAACCCGGTATTTGCCCACGAGCGCTGGCAGGTACGGCTGGAAAACGGGCAGACCGCCGGGCGGGAGATGATCCGGCACCCGGGCGGCGTGGCCATAGTGGTGGTGGATGCCGACGACCGGCTGCTGATGGTGCGGCAGTACCGCAGCGGCATGGGGCAGGAATCTCTGGAGATCCCCGCCGGGAAGCGGGACCCCGGAGAGACGCCGGAGGACTGCGGCCGCCGGGAGCTGGAGGAGGAGTGCGGTCTCATTGCCGGAAGGCTGGAGCCGCTGGCCACCCTGTACCCCACCCCCGCCTACTGCGATGAGAAGATCTGGATCTTTACGGCGAAGGAGCTGACCCCCGGCCATGTTCATCCCGATGAGGATGAGTTTATTACGGTGGAGTGGGTGCCGCTGGCCCGTGCCGAGCAGATGGTGCTGGCGGGGGAAATAGAGGATGCGAAAACGCAGATAGCGATCCTGAAATACACGGCGCTGCGCCGGAAAGGAGAAGTCCATGAATAGACACGATTTTAGGAAATCCGATTTCATTGCGATTGCCGGTATTCTGATGTTTGCCATCGTTTATGCGGTGGATAAGCTGGTGTACGAGATGCCCAAGGTCACCTTCATTGTGCTGGTTGCCATTGCGATGGTGCTGCTGATCGTCGGTGCGATCGTCTCCCGCAAAAACCACGGCTGATATTCACCGCAGAACGGCTCCCGACCGGGTAATGGCGGGGGCTGTTTTTCTGCCCGGACGATTTATTTTCGCGGAGTTCGGAAAAGGTGGTAAATTCGGGCGCAGCCCGGGGAGGGCGCAGCCCGGGGAGGGCGCAGCCCGGGGAGGGCGCAGCCCGGGGAGGGCGCAGCCCGGGGAGGGCGCAGCCCACGCGCCGAAGGTGCGTCCCCGCCGCCCCCAAAGGGGCGGCGGGGGGCCGGGGCGGGACGCCCCGGTCGGGCTGCGCCCGAATGCCTGCGCCCTGCAGCGGGCGGCCCCTGTTTCAAAGCCGCTTCCGACGCCTGCCCCGCCGGACCTGTCCCCTGCGGCGGGCGTGGGTCTCCCGGCGGCGAACGCTGCCGAAATGCTGCCGAGGAGGGAAAATGCCGTCGGACGAAAATTTGCCCAAAGCGTTTTTGGTGGGGGAATTGCGATTGACTTTACCGGCGGGAGATGCTATAATCTTCTTGTATTCAAGATCACCACTTTGGCCCCGCTTGCTGCACGGCATTGTTGTTTTGATCCTGCAGTGAACCGGGCTTTGTTTTTTTGGGTACGAAAAATATTTTTATTGCAGGAGGTACCCAGATGAATAACGGTACTGTCAAATGGTTCAACGCTGAAAAGGGTTATGGCTTCATCTCCAACGATGAGGGCGGCGAGGATGTCTTCGTTCATTTCTCTGCTATCCAGGTAGATGGCTTCAAGACTCTGGCCGAGGGTCAGAAGGTCACCTTCGAGACCGAGCCCGATCCCAAGGATACCGGCAAGCTGCGCGCTGTCAACGTTATCCCCCAGTAATGTAACCTTTTAAGGCTCCCTGTCCTTTGCGGCAGGGAGCTTTTTCTTATCCCCGGCGGCCTTGCCGAACGGCGGCGGATGGGCTATAATGGGGGCAGAAATTCATCCTGCCGAGGAGGGCACGCTATGAAAACGACATTCTACATGGTACGCCACGGCCAGCCGGACTGGGGCTGGGCGGAAACGATGCGGTTCTTCGGGCCGTGCAGCGCCTATATGCCGCTGACCCCGCTGGGGGTGGAGCAGATAGAGCACACCGCCTGCGACCCGCAGCTGCGGGGGGCGGCGTTTATCCTGGCTTCCCCCTACACCCGCACCATGCAGTCGGCGCAGATTTTATCCCGGCGGCTGGACCTGCCGGTGACGGTGGAATGGGACCTGCACGAGTGGCTGTACGACCGGGATATGAAGGGCGATCTGCCCACGCCGGAGGAGCGCTTCGGGCGGGAGGATATGACCCGGTGCTTTTTTCACTACATGGAGCATGACGAACTGGGCGGCGAGGACAACTGCGAGACGGCGGCGGTCATTGCGGAGCGGGTGCTGGCCTGCCTGCACCGCTACGACGGGCAGGCGGAAAAGATCATTGTGGTGTGCCACGAGGGGGTCATCCGCAGTGTGACCGGCATGAAGGCGGTCAATTTGGGGCAGGTAGTGCCTGTTACGCTGGAATAAGAGGAGCAGCCGCAGGGGCGGCTTCCCCGGAGGGCCTGCGAGGATCCGGGGCGGCCGCAGGGCGCCCGCCGCCCCGCAAGGGGCGGCGGGGGGGGCGCGGGCGGAGCCCGCGCGGAGGGCCGCCGGAGGCGGGCCTCCGACCCTGCGGCCGTAGACTGCCCCCCCTGATGCGGGGCTTGGGAGGAGAGGATACCATGAGAGAGCGATTGGAGCTGCTGTGCCGGGCGCTGCGTGCGGGCCAGCCTGCGGTGACTGCCCTTGTGACGGGGTGCCGCGGGGCGACGCCGCGTGCCCCGGGGGCGCTGCTGGTGCTGACCGCCGAACGGGCGGTCGGGACGGTAGGCGGCGGGCAGGCGGAGCATGACATTATGGGGCCGGGGATGGAAATGCTGGGCGGCGGGATGGCCGTGCGGCAGGACTGGCACCAGTGTCTTTCTGCGGAGGAGCTGCGCCATATGGGCCGGGAATATGGCGGCGAGGAGCAGATTTTGCTGCTGCGGTGGGAGCCTGGTGACCTGCCGCTGGCCGAGGCGGCGTGGACTGCTGCGGGCCAAAACGGGGACTGCTCCCTGCGGATAGAGTATGACGAAAACGGCTGGCGTGGGGCGCTTTTGCCGGTGGCGGAAACCAAAGCTGCCGAGGGCAGCTTTACCGTGAAGCTGCAGGAGGGCGGCAGGTGCTATATTTTCGGCGGGGGGCACGTCAGCCAGGCGCTGGCGCCGCTGCTGGCCGGAGTAGGGTTTTGCTGCGTGGTGCTGGATGAGCGCCCCGACTATGCGACCCCTGCCCTGTTCCCCACGGCCGAGACCCGCTGCGGCAGTCTGCCGGTGCTGGCGGAGGCCATCCCCTACGGGCCGGGGGACAGCGTTATTATCATGACGAGGGGACACCAGGGGGACTATGAGGTGCTGTGCCGGGCGCTGCGCAGTCCGGTATGGTACCTGGGTATGGTGGGGAGCCGGCGCAAAATGGAGGCGACCTTCCTGCGGCTGCGGGAGGACGGCTTTACCGAGGACGACCTGCGGCGCATTGTGACGCCCATAGGGCTGGCGATAGACGCCGAGACCCCGGCCGAGATCGCCGTGAGCATTGCCGCCCAGCTGATCGGGCTGCGGGCGGCGCGGCGGCGGGAGAAAGGGTAATCGCTTTTGGATGGCGGGGGGAAGGTGCGGAGCGCCCGCAGGGCGCTCCGGCGAAGCCGGAGCCGATGGGCGGAGCCCGTCGCAGCCGCCCCCCGGGGGCGGCGCCCTGCGGGCGGGTTTTTCGCCTTTCGGGAGCGCCGCCGATTTTTGCGGGAGCTGCGTACAAAAAACCACAGACCGGCGGAGAACGCCGGAGAGGAGGACACTATGATTAAGATCACACCGGATTTTCCTTGTATTCATTGCGGGCTGTGCGCCGAGGCGTGCAGTCACGGCGTGATAAAAATGGTGCCGGATGAGGAGGGGCGGCTCATTCCCAAGGTCGCGTTTTCCTCCTGCCGGTACTGCCGCGCCTGCCGCCGGGCCTGCCCTGTCATTCCCGCGGAGGAAGTGTAAGGAAAATTTTTTTGCAGAATGTGTTGCATTTTGCCGCCCGGAGACGTTTATATAGGTGAGAGTGACCGACAAAACAGAAACCGGAGGATATCTGCATGAAGAAAGCGACCCTTACTGTACTGCTGGCGCTGTGCCTTGCCCTGCTGCTGACTGCCTGCGGCGGCGAAGAAACCATATCCGGCAGGATAACCGAATACCTGCGGGGCGATGCCGGTGTGAACGGCTTTTTGATGGAACGGGACGGGCGGACGGTGGGCGTGCGGCTGGATGAAAAAAGCGGCATTTACCCCGACCTTGTCATCATTACCGAAAAGGCGCTGCGGGACGCCGAATACCCCGGTATGGGGGTGACGGTGACCGGGGAGCCTGCCGCCGAAAAGCTGACTGCCGCCGACGGTACCGAGGTGCCCACCTATCTGGCGTCAAGTATCATCATTGACAGCATACCCTACGGGGAGCCGCTGACGCTGGAGGACGGGACCCGTATTGCGGTGCGGCTGAACCGCTACGGGCCGGCCTACTACGCCCCGGACGGGATGCTGCTGTTCCAGGAGGATAACCAGACGCCCGGCGATATTTTTATGGACCGGGTGGATTTTGACATTGTTTCCAAAGAGGTGCAGGATAAGATTTACGCCCGCTATCGGGAGCTGGGGGAATTTTACGATGCCGAATACCAGGTGGAGCGCGCCTGGGCGGAATATAACGAGCTGGGCCGCCCCCGGGATTTCAGGATGTATATTGCACACCAGACCACCGGCAGCAGCTGCTACAATGACCGGGTCATTTTTTATTCCACCAATGTGGTGCTTTCCCGCAACACACGCCGCACCTACGAAAAGTATTACCACGCCATTTACGACCGGGAGACCGGGGAGGCGGTTTCGGTTTGGGATTTGTTCCGGCCGGATGCGGGCGAGATACAGGAGTGGCTGCTGCTGCATTTTGAGCCGCTGGACATCGACCGGCGGCGGATCGTTGCCGAAAATTTTGATCCGCAGTGGTTTTACTGCGGGCGGGACGGCTTTGGGATGTTCCTGCCGTGGGACTGCGTGCCGAACGATGACGGGCCCTATATGTATTACCTCTTTTTTACCGATGAGGAGCTGACGGGGATGCTGCGGGACGGGGTGCTGCCGCTGAAGGACACCCATCCCATCCCCGGTGCGGAGGAAGGATAACGGATAAAGTGAACGGAAAGCCCCGGGCGGGAAGCCCGGGGCTTTTTGGGTGGAGGCGGGATTTTTTGCAAAAAGGGCGCAAAAGGCCCCGCCATGCCGTTGCGCCGCTAATAAAACCCCGTCGATTCGACAAGGTGGGTAGCCTCCCGGGCTTTCACGCTCCCTTCCTCCATCCCTGCGGATGGGAGGTCTGCAATCCGGCCGATCGGAGTTCCGGCTCCCGATAAAAGAGTGTTGGATCATATCATGCGGCGCTGACGCACACAGCAGGGTGGGTTGCCTTTGCTTTTCGGTGCAAAGGCGGCCGTTGGGTCAGCGGTATTGAATTATATGGCGGGCGGGGCGGGATTATTCCTCCTCGTCCTCATCCAGAAAGTCGTATTCCTCGCTTAATTTATCCCGGAATACCTCGGCGACACGCTCGAACTCCTCGTCATCCTGGATGGTATCGAGGAACGCTTCGCCGTCCTCGTCCGTTTCCTCGCTGACTTTGAGGAACACCAGCTCGGCCGCGTCCATCAGCTCCTCCTCGGGGTCTTCGATGATCGGCTCCAGCGCCATGTATTCCACGCCGTCCAGCTCGGCGCAGGCCACGATTTTATATTCGCTTTGGTTGCCTTCTTCGTCCATCAGCGAGATGATATCCTCGCCCCAGTTCTCATTTTCCATTATGGGTACCTCCTTTGGTTTTTCTACCACTATATTATGCGAAAACGGGCGCAAAGTCAACCGATACTTGTATTATCCCCCGCACTTGCGGTATAATGGTGCAAAAGGGGACGCCCGTGCAGGGCCTGCCGGAGGCGGGGCGCCCGCAGGGCAAGCCGCCGCAGGCGGCTTCGGCGGCCCGGGGCCGCCGGCTCCGGCGCAGCCGGAGCGCCCTGCGGGCGCTGATCCCGCGGCTTGCAGGGGCCCCGAACAGAAAGGAAACAGAAAATTATGGTTCTGAAGCAGTTTACCGAGACGAACGGCCCCCGTGCCGTCATGCACACCAACATGGGCGATATCACCATCCGGCTTTACCCGGAGGTTGCCCCGAAAACCGTTGAAAACTTTGTGACGCTGGCCAAAAAGGGCTACTACAACGGCCTTATTTTCCACCGGGTCATCAAGGATTTTATGATCCAGGGGGGCGACCCCACCGGCACCGGCGCAGGCGGCGAGAGCATTTACGGCGCCAAGTTTGAGGACGAGTGCAGCCGGGAGCTGCACAATTTCCGCGGGGCCTTGAGCATGGCCAACGCCGGCCCCAACACCAACGGCAGCCAGTTCTTCATCGTGCAGAACGGCGAGGCGCCCACCAAGGATGTGGAGGCGCTGGCGGTGCAGGTGGCCTGCTATGAACTGCTGAACGACGCCAAGCGCCGGGTGCAGATGATGCAGGAGGCGCTGGAGGACGCGCCGAAAATCCAGGCGTATATAGACGAGGTGAATACCCGGCTCAATGATTACCAGTCCATCGGGCTGCCGGAGGATGTAAAGGAATATGCCACCGCCATCGCCGAAAAGTACGCCGAGGTGGGCGGCACCTTCCATCTGGATTTTGCGCACACCGTATTCGGGCAGGTCATTGACGGCATGAAGGTGGTGGATGACATCGCCAATGTGCGTACCGCCCGCGGCGACCGTCCCCTGCATGATGTGACCATCGACTCCATCGATATCATCGAATAAGGCACAGGCCGCATTTTACGCCCCCTGCCGGAGATAATAGCAATGCTATTTTCTCGGCGGGGGGTATTTTTATGCGCAAAAAATGGTGGGGTGTGCTCGGCGGCCTCGGCGCCGGGGTCATCAACGGGCTGCTGGGGGCGGGCGGCGGCATGGTGGTGGTGCCGCTGCTTTCCGCCATGGGGGTGCAGGGCAAGAAAAGTCATGCCACTGCGCTGATGGTCATTGTGCCGCTTTCGGCGGTGAGTGCGGTGCTGTACCTTGTGCAGGGGCGGGTCAGCTTCGCCGATGCACTGCCGTGGCTGCCGGGGAGTTTATTGGGGGCTTATTGGGGCAGCCGGCTGATGCCGAAGATTGCGACCGGCTGGCTGAAGCTGCTGTTCGGCGGGCTGATGCTGTGGGGCGGGGTGCGGCTGCTATGAGCCGGGGGTTGCTTCTGGTTTGGCGGGAACCATCTTACAAGAGGGCGGGCGTGATGCCGGGGCGGGTTTTGGCTGCGGCAGGGTGACGAAGATTGCGGCAGCGGGGCTGCGGCGGAAAGGGGGATGGTGCGGTGAGTTGGGTTTGGATCGCTTTGGCGTCGGTCGTCAGCGGGGGGCTGGGGGCGATGGGACTGGGCGGCGGCGGGATTTTGCTGCTGGTGCTGATATGGGCCGGGTGGCCGCAGCTGGCGGCACAGGGCATCAACCTGCTAATGATCCTGCCGGTGGGGCTGCTGGGGCTGTATTTCCACCGCAAAAACGGGCTGACCGACCGTGAGGCGGCCCGCCCGCTGCTGTGGGGCGGGCTGCCCGGTGTGGGGCTGGGGGTGCTGCTGGGCGGGCATCTGGGGGAGGAAGCCCTGCGTACCTGCTTCGGGGTGCTGATCCTGCTGCTGGCGGTGCGGGAGCTGTGGCTGGGGGTACGGGCCATCCGGCGGGACGGGTGGCGGCTGAAGGCGCCGGCGGACGGGGAGGAGTCGGCGTAGGGAGGGCCGCAGGCCCGGCGATGCGCAGCATCGCCGCGGCGGGCGGAGCCCGCCGAAACCGTCCGCAGGACGGTTTGGTCTGCGGCCCGGTGCCTGCGCCTTGCAGGCGGTTTTTGCGCCCGGCGGGTTTTTGCCGGGTCGGGGCGGGGGTTGGAGGTCGGGGCGGGCCGCAGGCCCGGCGGCGCGGAGCGCCGCCGGCACGGGCGGAGCCCGTGCGCCCGCCGGAACGGCGGGCGGCCTGCGGCCCGGAGCCCGGCCCCGTGCATAATCCGCGGCCGGGCGGTGAACAATAGCATTGACTTACCCAAGGAAGTCGTACTACCACTTTGTGAAAAGGATGGTCAAATATGAACCGAAATCACCGGATCTGGTCGTTTCTCAAGGCCAAGGGCTTTTACATTGCCCTGGCGCTGTGCATTGCCGGGGCAGGCGCTGCCGCCTGGCTTACTGCGCAGAATACCCTTCTGGGCATCAGAAAGCAGCAGGAACCGCCCGTAATCACCCGGCAGGAGGAGAAAAACCAATGGAACTACAACGACATTACAGAGCAGCAAACCCGGGGCTCCGCCGATACGCCAAAGCCCTCACAGCCCTCACCGCCCTCTACTGTGCCGGATGCTTCCTCTACCACGCCGCCCGCTGTCTCCGGCGTTTCGCAGCCGCCCGCCGACTCTGTGACATCGGCACCGCTGTGCTACTGCTTGCCGGTGCCCGGCAGTCAGCTTTTGGCGGGGTACAGTAACGGAGAGCTGGTGAAGAACCACACGCTGAACGTCTGGCGCACCCATGACGGGGTGGACCTGGCGGCGGAAAAGGGCACTGCCGTTACCGCTGCCGAGGCGGGGACGGTTGCCGAGGTGGTGATGGACCCGCTGTGGGGCGGTACGGTGGCGATCGATCACCGGGACGGCACCCGGACCGTTTACTGCGGCGTAGCGCCGGAAAAGGCACTGAAGGCGGGCGACCGTGTGACCGCCGGGCAGGTGCTGGGCAGCGTGGATACTGTCACGGCCGAGGTAGCGATGGAGAGCCACCTGCATTTTGCGGCCAAAAAGGACGGGAAATATATTGACCCGATGACGCTGCCGGGGCTAAAGTGACCGAGGCGCCGCAGGCTGGCGGGGGGAAGCGGGGCGCAGCCCCGACGGGCGTTCCGCCCGTCGCAGCGGACGGCAGTCCGCTGACGCCGCCCGCAGGGCGGCGGGGCTGCGCCCCGGCCTCCGGCGGCCTGCAGGGGGTATAAAAAAGACGCTATGCATCCGAAATGGAGCATAGCGTTTTCCGTGTTGCCGGGGCTTAAAATCAAGCCTCGGAAATGGCGCCAACGGGGCAGGTACCGGCGCAGGAGCCGCAATCGATGCAGGCACTCTCGTCGATCTCACAAACGCCGCCGGCATCCTTGATAGCGCCGACAGGGCAAACGCCCATGCAAGCGCCGCAGCCGATACAGGCATCGCCAATTTTGAAAGCCATATGTTGTACCTCCTGATAAGGATCATTGTCATACGCCCTTTTGCGGCCCGGTGCCGCTTCCGGGAATGACATCCAGGCCGGTTTGTCGGTCTGTTTAGGGGTATTATAGCATACTCTCCCGAAAAATCAAGGGGGGTGCAGGGGGGAAGTTGCAGAGGGGGCATAGCGCAGGGGGTTGGCGGGGGGCGTCCCGCGGGACGGCCCGCAGGGCGCTCCGGCGAAGCCGGAGCCGGCGGCCGGAGGCCGCCGAGCCCGCCCGGAGGGCGGGCTGCCCTGCGGGCCGTATCCTGCGGCTTTTGCGGGGCGGGGTTTACAGCCGGGCCGGCTGCTTTACCCCGCGCATGGTCAGCGAAATGCGCCCGCGCTTCTGGTCTACCTCCAGCACCTTTACCCGCACGATATCCCCGACCTTGAGCACATCGCCGGGGTGTTTTACATATTTTTCACCGATCTGGCTGATATGCACCAGCCCGTCCTCGTGCACCCCGATATCCACAAAGGCGCCGAAATCCACCACGTTGCGGACGGTGCCGGTCAGCTCCATTTCGGGCTTCAGGTCCTTCATCTCCAGTACGTCGCTGCGCAGCACCGTGGGCGGCAGCGATTCACGGGGGTCACGGCCCGGCTTTTGCAGCTCGGCGATGATATCCCGGACGGTCGGTTCACCGGCGGAAAGCTGCTGCGCCAGCACCTTGTAGCCCGTCTTTTCCGCCATAGCCGGCAGCTCCTGCAGCTTTTCGGTGCCGATATCGGCAAGGGTACAGCCGCAAAGGGTCAGCAGCCCTTCGGCGATGGGATAGCTTTCCGGGTGGACGGCGGTGGCGTCCAGCGGGTTTTTGCCGCCGGAGATGCGCAGGAAGCCGGCGCACTGCTCATAGGCCTTTTTGCCGAGCTTGGGGACCTTGAGGAGCTGCGGACGGGCGGTGAAGCCGCCGTTTTCCTCCCGGTAGGCCACGATATTTTTGGCGATGGCGGCATTGATGCCGGCGATATGCCCCAGCAGCGACGGGGACGCGGTATTGAGGTCCACCCCAACCGAGTTGACGCAGCTTTCCACCACACCCGCCAAAGCGGCATCCAGCCGGGCGGGGGGCATATCATGCTGGTACTGGCCGATGCCGATGGCTTTGGGGTCGATCTTCACCAGCTCCGCCAGCGGGTCCTGCAGGCGGCGGGCGATGGAAACGGCGCTGCGCAGATTGACGTCATACTCCGGGAATTCCTCACTGGCCAGCTTGGAGGCGGAATAGACCGAGGCCCCCGCTTCGCTGACGATGGCATACTGCACCGGCAGGCCGCTTTCCGCGATCAGCTCCGCCACGATTTTTTCCGATTCCCGGCTGGCGGTGCCGTTGCCGATGGAGATGACGGTGACGTGATGCTTTTTCAAAAGGTCGGTGACCCGGCGCTTGGTTTCGGCTATTTTATTAAAGGGCTGGGTGGGATAGACCACGGCGGTATCCAGCACCCGGCCGGTGGCATCCACCACGGCCAGCTTGCAGCCGTTGCGGTAGCCGGGGTCCCAGCCCAGCACCACATGGCCGGTCAGGGGCGGCTGCATCAGCAGGTGGTGCAGGTTTTCGGCAAATACCTTGATGGCCTGCTCGCTGGCGGTTTCAAACAGCTCCCGGAAGGTCTCGTTCTCCATGCTGGGGGCGATGAGCCGTTTCCAGCTATCGGCGCCCGCCTCCGCCACGGTGCGGCCGCAGGCGTTCCCGGCGGTGACGGTCTTGCTGCGGATGACCTCCAGCGCCTTTTCCTCCTCCAGCACGATGGCGGTTTTGAGGAAGCCCTCCTTTTCGCCGCGGTTCAGCGCCAGCACCCGGTGCGGGGCGATGCGCCCGACCGGCTCCTTGAAGTCGTAGTACATTTTATAGGTGGTGTTTTCCTCGCTGTCGCCGGTGGCGGTCACCACGGCCGACCGCCGGATGAGCAGCCGCAGCGCCTTGCGGATCTCCCCGTCATCGGAGATGTCCTCGGCGATAATGTCCATAGCGCCGGCCAGGGCGTCCTCTGCGGTGGTCACGCCCTTTTCGGCATCCAGGCACCCCTCCGCCATGGAAAGCGGCTCACAGGGCGAATTTTGCGCCCGGATGGCAGCTGCCAGCGGCTCCAGTCCCTTTTCCCGGGCGATGCTGCCGCGGGTGCGGCGTTTGGGCTTATAGGGGCGGTACAGGTCCTCCACCTCGGCCAGCGTTTTGGCGGCAAGGATGGCCGCCTCCAGCTCCGGGGTCAGCTTTTCCTGCTCGGTGATGGAGCGAATGACCTCCTCCCGGCGCTTTTGCAGGCCGCGCAGGTATTCCAGCCGGTCGCTCAAATCGCGCAGGGCGGCGTCATCCAGGCTATCGGTCATTTCCTTGCGGTAGCGGGCGATGAAGGGGATGGTATTGCCCTCGTCCAGCAGGCGGACGGCGGCTTCCACCTGCGGCTGCCGCAGGTTGAGCTCCCGGGAAAGCTGCTGTATCAAATCCATGGTGTTTCTCTCCTTTGGGGATAAATTACCCGTTTATTATACCTTATTTGGGGCGGCGGGGCAACCGGGGGCGCTCTGCGAAATGATTGAATATACAGTTATGAATGTATGTTTATACATGACATGACTGCAAATTTGGCGGAATTGTCTATAAAATTCCGCTAATTTTAGGCCGTTATCTCCCTTTTGATGCTTTACAACGGTGAATTTTGATGTATAATAATTCATGTAAACAACGCACGGCGGCACACACCTCCGGCGAACCAAAACCTTTCCCCGCTGCCGCACCGGTCCCCCGGCTGCGGCGCCCCGCAGGCGAAAATCGGATGATGGCAAGAATGAGAGCCGCGGGCAGGCTGGCGCCCATTGAAAATGGGCTGGCGCCTGTCAAGGCTCGAAGACGACGCCAGCGCCGGTTTTCGGCAAGTGGGGGCCGCACGGCAGCTGCCGGAAATACCGTAAAAAGAAAAAGGAGATTACACCATGAAGAAACTGTTTGCTGTACTGCTGGCCGCTATGATGCTGCTGGCGATGGTTGCCTGCGGCAACGACACCCCTGATCCCACCCCGACCCCTGACCCCACCCCCGATACCAAGACGCTGTATATGGCCACCGAGGGGACCTTCCCTCCCTATGAATACTACGACGGCGATAAGCTGGTCGGTATTGATGTGGATGTGGCGAATGCCATTGCCGAAAAGCTGGGCATGAAGCTGGAGGTCGTCGATATCGCCTTTGACTCCATCGTAAGCGGCGTGCAGGCCGGCAAGTACGATATGGGCATGGCCGGCATGACCGTCAATGAGGAGAGACTGGAAAAGGTCAACTTCTCCGACAGCTACGCCACCGGTATTCAGGTCGTCATTGTAAAAGAGGGCGGCAAGGTAAAATCCCTGGATGATATGGCTGCCGACGGCGTCGTCATCGGCACCCAGAGCGGCACCACCGGCTTCCTGTTTGCCTCCGATGACTTCGGCGATGAGAAGGTAAAGGGCTTTGCCAAGACCACCGACGCCGTAGAGGCGCTGAAGAACGGCCAGGTAGACTGCGTGATGCTGGATAACGAGCCCGCCAAGGCGCTGGTTGCCGCCAATCCCGATGCCGGTCTTTCCATTCTGGATACCGCCTATGCCAATGAGGACTACGCCATCGCCATCAATAAGCAGAACACCGACCTGCTGAACCAGATCAATGCGGCGCTGGCCGAGCTGAAGGCTGACGGCACCCTGCAGGGCATCATCGATCAATACATCAAGTAAGCTCATCTTCATTACCCGGCGGCGGGACGGAGCCTTTCGGCTCCGCCCCGTGCTGCTGTCTTATCACGATAGAAAAGAGGGAACCCATTGAGTAACTTCCTGCTGTGGTGGGAGCAGCTGAAGGCTGACTTCATCACCTGCTTTATCACCAAGGACCGCTGGCGCTACATTGTGCGGGGCCTGGGCAATACCCTGAAGATCGCGCTGGTGGCGGTGCTGCTCGGTATCGTCATCGGCTCGGTGGTGGCCATCGTGCGTTCCGCCCATGATAAAAATATCCACGAGATGCGCCGGGGCCCCGGCCGCGCCCTGCTCAAGATCGCCAACGCCATCTGCCGGGTGTATCTCACCGTTATCCGCGGCACCCCTGTGATGATCCAGCTGCTGATCATGTTCTTTGTCATCTTCACCAGCGCACGGGACGGCGTGCCGGTGGCTATGCTGTGCTTCGGCATCAATTCCGGTGCCTACGTTGCGGAGATCATCCGGGCGGGCATTATGTCGGTGGATAACGGGCAGAGCGAGGCCGGGCGGAGCCTGGGCCTTAACTTCGTGCAGACCATGTGGTATATCGTCATTCCGCAGGCGCTGAAAAACACCCTGCCTGCCCTGGCCAATGAGTTCATCGTGCTGCTGAAGGAGACCTCGGTGGCCTGCTATGTGGCGGTCAATGACCTGACCCGCGGCGGCGAGATCATCCGCGGCGCCACCTACCAGCAGCTGCTGCCGCTTCTGGCGGTCGCCCTGATCTATCTTATGATGGTCATGTTCTTCAGCTGGCTGGTAGGCAAACTGGAAAGGAGGCTGCGCAACAGTGACCACTAATCCGATCATTGAGGTAAAAGACCTGCAAAAATCCTTTGGGGAGCTGGAGGTTCTCAAGGGCATCAATACCGAGGTGGAGCGCGGCGAGGTCGTTGTCGTGATCGGCCCCTCCGGCAGTGGAAAATCCACCTTCCTGCGGTGCCTGAACCTGATGGAGACCCCCACCGGCGGCTCCATCTTCGTGGACGGGGTGGAGATCACCGACCCCACGTGTGACATCAACCTGCACCGGCAGAAGATGGGGATGGTGTTCCAGCATTTTAACCTGTTCAATAATATGACCATTCTGCGCAACATGACGCTGGCGCCGATGACGCTGCTGAAAAAGAGCCGGGCCGAGGCCGAGGAAAGGGCGCTGGCGCTGCTGCGGCGGGTCGGGCTGGAGGACAAGGCCAACGCCTATCCCAGCCAGCTTTCCGGCGGGCAGAAGCAGCGTATCGCCATTGTGCGGGCGCTGTGCATGGACCCGGAGGTCATGCTGTTTGACGAGCCGACCAGCGCCCTGGACCCCGAAATGGTGGGCGAGGTGCTGGACGTCATGAAGGAGCTGGCACGGGACGGCATGACGATGGTGGTCGTCACTCACGAGATGGGCTTTGCCAGGGAGGTGGGCAGCCGGGTGCTGTTCATGGATGAGGGCGTCATCATGGAGGAAAACGAGCCGCATGAGTTTTTCGCCCACCCCAAGTGTGAACGGCTGCAAAGCTTCCTTGCCAAGGTGCTGTAAAATATCATAAAAATGCTCCCGCGGGGTTCACCCTCTGCGGGAGTTTTGCTGTGTCGGTCATCGGCCCGGGGCGGCGCAAAAGCATTTTAACCGCCGGAACTGCACTTTTCGGCATCGATGGCAAGCACCACCATCAAGGCGGTAAGGGCGTCCTGCGGGTTCACCACGTCAATAACGTAGGTGTCCGTCCAGTTCCACAGCTCCTTGCTGATGGACGCTGCCGGACGGCCGGCGGCATCCACGATGGAATAATCCCAGCCCAGCCAGTCGCCCTCCACATGCCAGCCGCTGCAATCGAGATTGTACCGGTGCCGGAACAGCGAAAATTCCTTGGAGATGCAGCCGATCTGGGCATCGCCGCGGTAGAGGTCGAACTTCGGCGGCAGGGCAAAAACGCGCTGCTTGACTGTTCCCAGCTCGCTGCCGGTCGGGTCGAATATTTTAAGACAGTGCCCCCAGGAAAACTGTCCCCGGACGACATACACCGTGCTGCCTGCCTCATCGTAGATATCGTAGCTATCGAACCACGAGAAAAAGCGCTGCTTGAATAAAAGTTTCATCTGTAATTTTCCCTCTCCTTCTCCAAAAGCTGCACAAAGAAGAATATATAATGCTGTAAGTATAGTCAATTGTTACAAAGGTGAAAAACATATATAATTGATTTGAGCCAGTCGAAACTGACAAAGGAGGTTACGAAAGTGGTTACAACACACTTTGAGAAGAACTTAAAAATGGGCTATTTTGAATATGTGGATTATCTCAATGATTTACATGGCATAGCAGAGTATGATTACTTTGCAAATGAAAAATGTGCCTCAAAAAACAAAAAGGTCAGCCGCAGTGATGAGGGGCTCGTATGCCATCATGTTTTTGAGTACTATGCGCCTCAATTGAGCCATCCAGAATATGCGAAGCAGTTTCCATACAAATACCAAAAAGCAGAGAATTTAGTCTACTGCGATTTACTCGAGCACTTATTGCTTCATGTAAAAATTACATTAGAAAACTATTTCAATAAAACATCAGTCTTCAGCGTAGGGATTGGCGGAATAGTGAACTATATAGCCCCACAACTTAACGATATATACACAGGAAAGGAATTTACACAGCCATATCATGTCCGTCAAGCGGATCTTGTAAGGGAGAATTATTCGGAATATATAAGAATACTGCAAACGCTCGCTTTTACACTTTTCCCCGGCTTTCCAGACTACTACTCCCCAGAAGGACAAGCCTTAGCTGATCTTCTAACAGTTCTGTCTAAAGGGTCGGATGGCGTTCCCCTCGAGAGAATAGCTAAGTCGTTTTTTGACTTATAAAACGAAAAGAAGCATCCAAAAATGGGTGCTTCTTTTTGGCTCCCCCTGTCCGGCTTGAACGGACGACCCTGCGGTTAACAGCCGCATGCTCTACCGACTGAGCTAAGGAGGAATATGAAACAAGTAGTTGACGATCTCGCCAACTACTTGTCGATGTGTCGGCGCTTACTTATCTTCCCGGGCCGCTTCCAGCCAAGTATTTTCAGCGCAAGTGAGCTTAACTGCCGTGTTCGGTATGGGAACGGGTGTACCCTCACCGCCATCAGCACCGACTCTATATGAAAGCCCTTGCGGGCGTTCATATCCAAATTGTTTCAGGGAATATACCCTGAGAACTGAACAAAGAGCAAGTAAGAGAAGAACCTTAGGTGTTTACCACCCAGCAGGTCACGGCATCACACGCTTCCTGCCAAAAACAATTCGCTGCTTGGCGAATGAACTTCCATTCATTCACACGCGTTAGTCAAGCCCTCGGTCTATTAGTACTGCCAAGCTAAATGCGTCACCGCACTTACACACGCAGCCTATCAACCATGTAGTCTTCATGGGACCTTACCTGATTAACTCAGTGGGATATCTTATCTTGAGGCCGGCTTCACGCTTAGATGCTTTCAGCGTTTATCCGATCCGCACATAGCTGCCCAGCTGTGCCACTGGCGTGACAACTGGTGCACCAGAGGTGCGTCCATCCCGGTCCTCTCGTACTAAGGACAGCACTCCTCAAATATCCTGCGCCCACGACAGATAGGGACCGAACTGTCTCACGACGTTCTGAACCCAGCTCGCGTACCACTTTAATCGGCGAACAGCCGAACCCTTGGGACCGAATACAGCCCCAGGATGTGATGAGCCGACATCGAGGTGCCAAACCTCCCCGTCGATGTGGACTCTTGGGGGAGATCAGCCTGTTATCCCCAGGGTAGCTTTTATCCGTTGAGCGACGGCATTTCCATTCACATACCGCCGGATCACTAACTCCAACTTTCGTTACTGCTCGGACCGTCATCCTCGCAGTTAGGCTGGCTTTTGCGTTTACACTCAGAGGCACGGTTTCCGTCCGTGCTGAGCCAACCTTTGAGCGCCTCCGTTACCTTTTCGGAGGCGACCGCCCCAGTCAAACTGCCCACCTGACAATGTCCCCCGACCGGATTCACGGTCGCAGGTTAGAATTCCAGAAACCTAAGGGCGGTATCCCAACAACGACTCCGTATAAGCTGACGCTCATACTTCCTAGTCTCCCGCCTATCCTGTACATAGATTTCCGAAACCCAATATCAGGCTACAGTAAAGCTCCATGGGGTCTTTCCGTCTTGCCGCAGGTAACCGGCATCTTCACCGGTACTACAATTTCGCCGGGTGGGTAGTTGAGACAGTGCCCAGATCGTTACACCATTCGTGCGGGTCGGAACTTACCCGACAAGGAATTTCGCTACCTTAGGACCGTTATAGTTACGGCCG
>ENA-UEQL01000596-UEQL01000596.1-human-gut-metagenome-genome-assembly--contig:-NODE-596-length-25867-cov-4.714851_pt1 | contig 25867 bp, 24 predicted proteins | sample MGYA00242905_ERZ507926 | MGnify/ENA primary metagenome ERZ507926 (study PRJEB26167, sample SAMN06115531) | human gut metagenome | host: Homo sapiens | place: China:Henan | collected 2015-09-09 | study...
GTTGTGAAGAATGAAATTACAAGTGCATACACTACAAAGATAAGTGAGCAGAGTGCAAAGAGGATAAATGCGCCGAGCAACTGACCTGCATAAAGTTCGAATTGCTTGTCAGAACTTATTTCTATTATTGCGTTTGAGTACGAACCTGTTATATAATTCCCGGCATTCGGAACTTCTTTACGGTCACCGTTCAAGCCCACCAATCCTCCGACAAACATCCATTTGTCACAAGTATCGCCAACAATTACGCTATTTTTTGCAGAAGAGGAAGTTATCCGTCCGAGATTTTGTCCGCACAATCCTCCGACTATATAATCATTGAAGTGAGTGGTTACGTTATAACCCGCATATACGCGGGTTTTGATAGTTCCGCTAACCACGTGACAATTTTCGATAAGGCCGTTATTAATGCCGACAAGCGCACCCAAAGAAAGACTTACTTTCGACGGCAATTGGTTTTTAGTTTGCAAGTTGATATTAACCGCCGTCAATTTCAAATTCTTTACAACGGCATTTTCTCCGAGTTCGGCAAACAATCCGAAAGTAATTTTGCCCCTTTCCAGCGTTTCTTTAACAGTAAGACCGCTTATTGCAAAACCTCTGCCGTCCAGCGTGCCGTTAAATCCCTCGATCGGAGTCCAGTTGCCGGAAAGCGTAATATTATTGGCAAGATAATACGTGCCGTCCGACTTCATGTTTTGCAAATCCGAGCCGTTGGAAATCTTATTTCCGACAAGTTTTTTGAATTTAGCAACTATTGTTACGTTTTTATCGGGATAGAACGAGTACGGCGATGCCGAAGAAACCTGCGCCCCACCAATCGTCCAATATTCAAACGAGTAGCCGTCGTTTGCAATTGCGACTACCGTTGCTTTTTCGTTAAAAGCAATCGAAGCCGAAAGCGCCGATCCGGAACCGTTGAGAGTTACTCTGCCCCAATCTTTTTCGCTACCGGAAACTTCCGCCTTGACCGTATATCTGACAGGATCCCATGCAGCATACAACACAGTGTCGTTTTCGCACGAAACCGAAGCGCAAACGCCGGTAGCGTCGGTGATAAGATCGTTTCCGCCTGCGTCGGTAGCCCATCCGGTAAAGATATAATTTTCACGCGTAGGTATGCCGAAAATCACTTCTTTTTCGTTGTATTTGGTCATAATCGTCCTGACGTCTTCGCCGCCCAGTTTTCCGCCGTTGGCATCGAGCGTAAGCGTTACTACTTTTGTCCACACCGCCGAAATCGCAACGTTTCTGTCGGGCATGGTTTCGGGAACGGCAGGCTCCCACGTCTTAAATTCAAAGCCTTCTCTGACGGGTTCGTCGGGCGGGGTGATTGTCGCTCCGTAATCCAGCTGTGCCGAAAAAGAGGTTTCGCCTTTGCCGGTGCCGCCGTTGAAGTCAAAAGTGATAGTATATTTGTTGACATTCCATTTTGCGATAAAAGTTATATCAGCGTCACCGAGCTTGAACGGAAAATTCTGTTTTTTATCTTCGGAAGTATACCAGCCCAGGAAAGTGTATCCGGTTTTTACGGGTTTAACGGGTTCGGTTACACTCGCGCCGAAATCATACCGCCCGGTGTAAGTGTTCTCTCCGTTTATCGTTCCGCCCGCAGCGTCGAATTGAACGTTGTGCGTGTGTATTTCCCACTCGGCGGTAACCGTTATGTCCTCATCCGGCATTGTGGCGGGAAGAGCAGGTTGCCACCCTTTAAAATCATATCCCTCTTTTACGGGATTTTCTATCGGCGTAACGACGGCTGCATAATCGAAATAATCGGTAGTATTTCCGCTGCCGTTATTGTAAACATAAACGATTTTGTGTCTGTTTATCTGCCATACCGCTTCAACTGTCACGTTTTCGGTGGGGAACTCGTCGTAATTCTGAGACCAGCCTTTGAAAGTATAGCCTGTCTTTACGGGATTATCGGGTTTTTCAACCGCATTACCCACATTGCCTTTACGCGTCGCATACACAACTCCATCGTTCATGTATGTGACGGTGCTTTCGTTAATCTGCCACTTCGCCACGTAAGTAACGTCGTATGCAGGCATAACGCCAACCACATCCGAGATTTCACCGTTCAGAGTCCAACCCTTAAAAGTATAATTTTCCTTTACAGGACTTGCGGGAGCCAAGACATTACTGCCGTAATCTGCGGTAATTTCAAGCGAACTCTGCCCGTTAAGCGTTCCGCCGGCGTAATCGAATTTTATCGTAAACTGCTTAACAACCCACTGCGCGGTAAACGTTACGTCGTGATCGGGCATAGTAGCATATTGGTTGTCGTCGGTTGCCCACCATCTGCGGAATTCGTAACCGGTTTTGTTGGGCGTCGACACATGGCTGATTTCGTCGCCGTAATGCATATCGAATACGTCGTCGTTCTTACCCTCGATATCGTACTTATAAGTAAGTTTGTACGTATTTATCTTCCAGTTGGCGACAAGCGCAACGTTTTCGTCTTCAAGCGTGAACGGGAAAGTCTGCTCCTCGCCCTTTGCGTTAAGCCATCCGAGAAAAGTATATCCTGTCTTTGCGGGGTTTTGCGGAGCCGCGACTTTGGTGTTGTAATCCTGTTCCGTCTCGTAAGTTTCTTTTCCGTCTATTTTTCCGCCCGCAAGGTCGAAAGAAACGACGTATTTGTTTATCGTCCATTTTGCCGTAACCGTCACGTCGCGATCGGGCATGGTTTCGGGAACGGCAGGCGACCACCCGTTAAAAGTATATCCTCTTCTGACGGGATCGGACGGCGGCGCGATTGTCGTTCCGTAGTCCTGAGTTATCGGATTTATCGTATTTCCGCCGTCGGTATCGAAATAAATCGCACGGCGGTTTATTTTCCAGCCCGCAACGAACGCCGCGTCTTCCGCAGGCATCGTTTTGGGGACCGCAGGCGTCCACCCGGTGAAAGTATAGCCTTCTTTTTGCGGCACGTCAATTGCGGGAACTTCGGTTCCGAATTTAGCCGTAACGGGATTTACCGTGCTGCCGCCGTTGCTGTCAAACGTAAGCGTAATGGTCTTCGCTTCCCATTCGGCGATGAATTTTTCGTTTTTAAGCTCTTTTGTAAGAGGAGCAAGCATATTGCCGTTCTCGTCGGTGAATATTCCGCCGAGATTATCGCTCTTCCAGCCCTTGAAAATGTAACCGGTGCGGGACGGAACGGGCAGAACGCCGGCTTGATCAAAAGTAAGGGTGGCTTTGTTTGCGCCGTCTGCAATAAAACCTCCTGCGGCGTCAAGCTCGCAGTCAAACGTTTTTGCGTGTATATCCGGAACAAAAGTAAGATCGTTCGTCACCGGCTCGCCCGCAACAAATTGTTCGCACAGCCAGCCGCGGAACTCATAACCCTTCTCTTCTTCATATAAAGGAAGGTCGGCAAGCGTAGTTCCGCCCGGCAAAATAACCTGCGACGACTGATCTATTTCGCCGTTGTTTCCCGCAATGAAATCGGTAAATTTCTGATCGAACACGTTCATCTTGCTGCCGTTGCGCTTTAAGAACGTAAGGCTTACAAGATATTTCTTTTCGATACGCACGACAAAAGTTTTCTGATATGTTTCGTTTTTATCGAGCACAACCAGATAAAACAGATTTTCGCCGTTTTTTAAGTTCGTAACTATCTTTGTTCCGATTTGTTCGCGCCCTTCTCTGTCGGCATACAATTTCCATTTCTGCCCGGCAGGCGTTTTAAAGTGCGCGTTGAAATCGTACTCCGAGTCTTCCACTTCCATTGTAAGCTCGAGATACTTTTCCTGTTCGTTGTAGTTTTCCGCTTTGGAAAAAATGGAAGTTTCTCCGTCAACGGTTTGTTTGTAATATAATATAAGATCGTTTTCCGTAATCGATGCAGTGTCGTCCGGAATGCATGAGTTTGCTCCGAATACAAATGCAACTGCCATAACTAACGCTATAAGTAAAATCGAAATCCTTTTTTTCATATTTTTCATAATAGTATTTTCTCCGTAATGTCTAACCCCCGTAGAACGCGCGGTTCATTATGCGCCCTATAGGTTTCGAGTTTGGTGCCTTCGACTGTGTGTGGTTGCCTATTTTAAAGTACATATATCATACACCAAAAATCGCCGTTTGTCAATTGTAATGGTCAAAACCGAAAAAATTTCACAAGACTCCTATTATTCGCTTTACGTATACTTTTCGTCGCTATCCGGCTTTTAATCGCTTTCAGGGCAAAAAAATTCCGCCACAAAACCGCTTTTTCACGCAAATTCTATAAAAAATAAATTTTGCCGTTTTTTACCGCAAAAACATTTGACAAACGCAATTCGATTTGATATAATAGCATAGCTTGCGAGGGTGGCGAAACTGGCAGACGCGCACGTTTGAGGGGCGTGTGGGCAACCATACGGGTTCAAGTCCCGTCCTTCGCACCATAAAAAAAGAAACCATCGATTGCGATTGTTTCTTTTTTTATATTCACGGGACTTGAACCCTAAGAGGGCGCGAGCGTTAAAAAAACAGTCCTGTGAACTGTTTTCAGCGAGCGGACAAGCTTTTCAAAATAAAGACAATTATCAGAACATCATAAGAACTGTTCCGAATAAAACGAGAACCACCGATATAATCGTGCGAGCGGTTATTTTCTCGCCGAAAAACAACCCGAAAAGCGACGAAAACAGCACGCCGCACCCCGTAATAATCGGGTACATTACGACGGCAGGCACGTTTGCCGCAGACACTGTTGTGAAAAAATTCCCCACGCCGTTTACCACGGCAAATCCCACCGAAACCGCAATTGCGACAAGCCACTTTTTTGCCTCTTGTTTTTTTGACGATTGGTCGTTAGCTGCGATAACACCGTCCTGAGAAGATAATTCGTAGTATCTGTCGAAACATTTGATTTCTCCGTCAACGCTTCCGACAACTATTTTGTTTCTTATCGCGATTATGGCTATAACCGCAACGGAAATAGCAAAACGAGCCGCATTTATAAGCATCATAAAAGCTCCCGAACTTACGGCGTTTTCCACTTTTTGCTGGTGGAAAGAAACTATGACTCCGCTTAATCCGTTGAGTATAAATACTGCGGCAATACATACGACGGCAAGAACAGAAGTATTCTTTTCTCCGTTCTTTTTCATGCTTACGAAAAGTGATGCGGTAACAGCAATAACCGCTATTATTTTCCATACGGTAACCGTCTCTCCCATGCAAATTCCGTATATAAACGGCACTACCATGCCGCCGAGCAACATCGACAGGCTGAACAGTGACAAATCCGCACATGACAACGCTTTAGTGGAAAATGCCGACAAAGCTATATTTATAAAGGCATAAACACAGGCAAGCCCTAAAGAAACAAGCGAAAACTCGAATTTGCATTTGTTTACTACGAAAAACAACGGTACGGACACAAACGAAACGATTATGCCGAAAATAAGCGAATAAAAAAAGCCGGACCCCTTTGCTTTTTGATAACATTTTGTAAAGACAAATTGCATGGAAAACAACACGGAAGCGGTTAAAAGCAATACATAGTATTTCACCATATCGGTCGAACTCCTCTGCAAAAAATTTTTGTCGCCGCGCTGTTTTTCCGGATAAACGCGGCGACGCCTTATTATACCACAAACCCCGCCCTACTTGCAACTCATTTTTTATTTGCTACGAAAATTTTTAAAAAACATATATTCTTTTTTTACGATGTTTAACTCATATATGCCAAACGCCCTTTAATTTTATTTGGCGTCTTTTACCCCGCCGTAAACCGCGATTATCTGTCGCATAATCTGCTCGTCCTCGCCCGAAAGCAGCGACAACAATCTTTTCAGCAATCTCAACTGCCGTTCGTTCATACGTGGTTTGTCCTGCCTGAATCCGTCCACTACGCGAATACCGCCTCCGTTCCCCGATACCGTGTATATCGGATATCTCAGAGACAGAAAAAACACGTCATATTCTATCGTTCGTTTGCAAACTCCGAATTCGTTTGCGAAATTCCCGCACGTCTCGCGACGCCGCGCACACAGCGCAGCAAGTATAGCCCACCTTCTTTCCGCAGCATTCATTACGTTCTCCTTTAAAATAAAAACACTCACCCGATTCGGTTTTTAAGATGCGTTTACTAAAAAAATCGCTCCGCACTTTATTTTCGGAACGATTTTCCTATCCGGTTTTATTCGGTTTTTTATGTCGGAACCGGCGTTAAGCCTTTTTCAGGTAGTTTCGGGCGCATCCGGAACAGTCCCCGGAGCGGGTTCGCTTTTAGTAAATTTATTTTCCATCATAAGTTCGAGCGTCTGGTTTCCGTAAAGACGTTCGGTTATAAACCTGTATTCGACGTTGCATATCGCAGAAGCGGTTTTGCTTTTTGCAAGCTGTTCGTTTACCGGTGCGGAGAAAGAAAACGGAAATATCGCAGACACGATAAAAAGTGCCAGCATAACCGTAACCGCGCCTTTAGCCGCTCCGATAATAAGCCCTCCTATACGGCTGGCGATATTGGGTTCGCCGTGTACGAAAATGATTTTAAGAACATACCCGAGAATGCTTGCTATTATTCTTGCCGCCGCATACAAAACGACAGTCATCAGCACCGTGAACAGGTGCAAAGACATTGCAACCGCCAGAAACTGTTCTTCCGTGGCTCCCCAGGCTGCCGCGCCGCCTATTGCCTGATAGCGCGCAAGTAACGGTTCGTACAACATTCTAACAACGCCGGTCGCTTCGCCGCTGCCCTCGAACGCGCCCTTGATAAGACTGTATATCGAGAAGGTATCTCCGAGCGCAAGATTTTTGATTGCCTCCACGCCCAGCAAAAATCTCAGGCAATAATCCGACAGGAAAAAGCAGGTCAGAACGGCTAAAAGAAAGCAAACAAGCTTTATAAGCGTCTTACCGGTTCCTCTCCAGAGCCCGATCAGCGCTCCCAGTACAACAAAAGCTATTATTCCTATATCGATATAAGACATGTGCCCTCCTTAAAGCGTCGTATACAACCGCAATTTGCGGGAGAAAATTTATAACGTGAACAAGTATCCCTCTTTCAGACAATTCATAACCGGTCAGGCTGCGCCGCCGATAATACTCTGTATAGGCTCGCCCAAAGTGCCGGGCGACAGCTTCGGCCCGATAACGGGTAAGCTTCTGAGCGAACGTTTTTTTGTACCCACCGACGTTTACGGAACGTGCGATTGTCCCGTGCACGCCTTAAATCTTACGGCGGAGCTGGAAAAAATACGTCTGATTCATCCCGACCGCAAAATAATAGCGGTGGACTCCGCAATCTGCGCAAGCGTAAGAACAGGCACGTTAAGCGCGTTCCCCGGCAGCATACGTCCGGGGCTTGCCGCGGGAAAAGACCTCGGCGCAGTGGGCGATTGGTCGCTTACCGCAACAGTTGCAAAGCACGACAAAAGCGAACTTTTTTCTATTGGCATCGGATACGTTTATGCGCTTTCCGTCAAAGCCGCGCTTATGATAAAAGCGGCGTTCCCCGACGGCAGTGCGCGAGCTGCCGAAAAAAGAATACGAATATTATAATATAAAATGCAAAAAAATGCAACGATTATGTGAAAATATTTTTTTAAGCAGCGTTTATTTGTCCCAATCGCATATTGACGGCAACATAAAATCGATGTTAAGACCGCTCTCTTCGGCGTCGGATTGTGTTGCTTCGCCCGTAAGAACAAGCGTAGTTACAAAATTATTATTGATTCCGAACTTAATATCCGTAGCAAGACGATCGCCGAACATGGCTATTTCGTCTGAATCCAGCCCGCATATGCTGCGAATGCAGTCGCCCATTATCGAATACGGCTTACCGCAAACGGCAATCGGCTTTTTCCCGGTGGATTTTTCGATAAGAGCAAGGTACGAGCCGACGTCCGGTTTGCTCCCTCTCACCGTGGGGCAGTTGATGTCGTCATGAGTACATATAAAAGGAACTCCCTCGCGTATAAAATTACATAGCTTTTCCAGCTCGTCATAATAAAATTCGGTGTTAAACGCGATTACGGCAAGCTCGGGGGTTTTCTCCTCGTTCTTTATCCCCATACGGATAAATTCTTCTTTTACCGCTTTATTGGCAAACAGATAGATTTTTTTGCCGTCATGATAAGTTTTAAGATAGTCTGTTGCGGACATTGCCGAAGTATAAATATTATCGAGCGTTACGTTAAACCCCATTTTGTTCAGTTTGTCCACGTAGCCGTCGGGAGTTTTGGAGCTGTTATTGGTAAGAAACAGCACTCTGCCCTGTTTTTTCATGCGCTCGACTGCGTCTACGGCTCCCTCAAACACATCGTTGTCAAGACAAATCGTGCCGTCCATGTCAAGCAGAAAACACTTTACTCTTTTCATTTTTTCGTTCATGTTTTTATCTCCGGTAAATTAAGTTTATATTTATAAAAATGCGTCGATTAAGCCCATGCTCTTCATAAGAGAGTACATTTTTCCTCCGCCGAGATCGGGCGCCAGCGCAAACGAAATCCGGATGTCGTCCGAATTCAACCGAGAAAATGCCGAGTATCCGTTTTCGGGCAGAAGTTTTTTGATTTTTTGCATTGCGCACTTAAACGCTATTTTGTCGTAACAAAGCTCGGCAAGCAACTCCACTCGCGAAGTTTTTATCGAATACACTGCTTTTGTTATTTCGCTTTCGCTGAAATCGCGGCGCATATGCGAAAGAACGCACTTTTCGTCCAGCCCCGTATAATCGCTCCATTGTTCAAGTCTCGCATTGTTGTCGGGAGGCGGGATAAAACCGAAATCGGACAGCAGAAACTGCCTGTAAACATCCGAAAGCACATTTGCCGCAACCAGTTTAACAAGCCCCGAGGGCAATTTTTCGTGTCCGTCGCGCTCCGAAATAAGGTTCATAACGCGAGCAAACGCCACATCGCAGCTCTCTTCGGCAAAAAATCCGTCAATCGACGCAGCCTTTTCCGCAAGCGGATACATATCGGGTTTTTCGCCACGTCTTATTATCGACACGATTTCGCCGCGCAATCTTTTTGCGCCCGCTTCGTCGTATTTTTTTCCCGCCAGCACGCAATCGATACGATAGTCGGCAAGCGCAAGCAACTTTGCTGCAACCGAACCGTACACGGAAGCCGCGAGCATATCGCTTTCCGGCAGAAAATCACACACAACGACCTGTGCGCCGATGTTTTTCCGATGCAACGTGCAAAGAACCGACAATATGTCGCTTCCCGCAAAAAAGTACGCCGTCGGAAGCTTTTTCGGAAAAATCCGGAACGACTTCCTGTTTTCAAAGTTGTCGTCCGTCACTATTATACGAAGTCTTACGTCTTCCGATTTTTCTTCTTTTATACGATATTTTTTGGAAATGACCCGCACGATTTCCGATTTCAATTGTTCCGGCATATCGGGCGCATACAGGCACGCGGCAACGCCCTCCGGCATACCGCCGAGATCGGGCATTTTATCTGCGCGACTTACAAAAAACACTTCGCTGTTTCCTGACTGCAACTTTTTCAATTTATTCGCCTCGTTTTTTTACGATTATACTACAAACGGAAAGACGAAAAATAAATTATCCGGGCGAAATACCTCTAAAAATCGAATGAAAGCGCATGAAACTTGCCTGACGTTCGGAAACAAAACGTACAAACCCTGTTCCGGGGAATAAAAACGGGCACTCCGCAATTCGGAACGCCCGTCACAAGTTCAATTTATTGTCAGATTACCGACTTGGTTTCCTTTTCGTTTACGGTAACAACGCCTGCGTTTTCGGCGTCGCCTTTGTAATAACGAGCGATCTGCAAGCTTCTCCACTGCGAGAACGCTGCGCTTTCCTTGGCGGTAAGCGCGGTTTCTTCCATTGCGGAATAAACCGAATTATATTTACCGTACGAATAGTAGTCGTCAAGTCCTACCACTTCGCCTGCCTTGGGCAGCTTGCTGAGGTACAGAACATGTACGCCGTAGTCGGTTACGACTTTGCCGGAAATAGCACCTTCGACGCCGCCTTCGTACAGCTTTCTTGCCGCTGCGGCAAACTCTGCCATATAGCTTTCGGTGGACGAACCGAGTTCGTATTTTTCCATATATCCGTAAGTCTTGCCGAAAATTCCGGGATCGGTGTTGTATTTATAAATAAGGTCGTCGAACGCGCGTTCCTTTTCGTAAAGAGTAGAAGCTCCGTTTACCTTATTTTCGATTTCGTTGTAAATGGTGTTAACCGAAATCGGACTTCCGAAGTCTTCACCGTCAACATGCTCGTACGACATAATTTCGTTTGCGAGACGAGCGCGATAGTCTTCGTAGTTTCCGTTAACGGTTGCTTCAACGCTGTTCTTGTAAGCGGTGAGCGCAGCTTTCTGAGCGGTGCTGAACGGAATGAGAACGTGCTTTACGAAGAAGTGGTTGCTGTCGGGGAAGTACAAGAGCTTGGTGTCGCCGCTGATTGCTTTTTCGTAAGCGGTTTCGTCGGCATACGAACTTTTCTGAGCAGCGAGCGTGCTTGCGTACACCGCCTCTACATCCGCGCGGGTAACCTCGACGGTGCCGGTGATGTAGTCTTCGAGAAGAGTGAGCTTTTGCTGATCTTCGTAAGTTTTGCCGGCATACAGATATGCGGTGGTAGTTCCCTGAAGTTCGCCGTAAACGTAGCTGAGACCTTTCTGATTGGTAACGTCTTCGAAATGTTTATATTCTTCTTCGACTTTCGCAGCCTGCTCGTCGGTGATGTCCAGCGAAGCGAGAACCACCTTTTTGATGTTTTTAAGCGCACGCTTAAGCGATTCGAGTTCGAGCGAACGGCTTTCTTCGTCGTAAGCGTTGAGTCCGGGATATCTCGAAAGCGAAGGCGTCCATTTTTCGACGTTCTTTCTGTCGTCCTTAATGAGTCTGTCTTTAAGCTGACGAGCGGTGATAGCGTCGAGAGCGTCCTGCTCGGCGTCGGTAGCGGGCTTGTTTACAAGTCCTCTCGCGATACAGATTTCGACAAGCTCGTCGCGGGTAAGCGAATCGTATGCGCCTGCGGTAGTATCCTTAACGGGATATGTGGTATCCGAATCGCTGCTGTCGCTGTCGTGATCGTGATCGTGATCGTCGTCATCTTCCGTAACGGTGATGCCGCGCTCTTCCAGAATCTCGGTACGAGCGGAAGAAACAGCGCTGTCGATGGCAGTGTACACGTTCTTGTCGATGGTGTTACGGTCGTAAGTGTCGATGGAAATGTATCCGAAATCGATATATGCGTTTGCAAGGTTGAGCACTATGCGCTCGGTTGCAAGGTTTTCAACAAGAAGTTCGACTACCTGATCCGCAGTATAACCGTAACGCTGCTGATAGTAGTACGCATAATAGTTATAAACCGTTTTGAAGTTGCTTTTATAGATTTTGCTTTCTTCGGTTTTATAGGTCTTCTGTCCGTCGGGCGACTTGATTTCGTACGAAGCAACCGAGATGACCACTTTGTTGTTGTCGCGCTCCTGATCGAACGTAACGAGATTGCAACCGGCAAAAGCCGAGCAGCACATAACTATTGCAACAATTAAACAAATAATTCTTTTACGCATTTTGTTCCTCTTTCTATATAATCGCGTTTTATGCGCGGAATGTATGCCTGATTGCCAAGGTAGACAATATCAGCTTAAAATATTATACCATATTACGATTGATAAATCAAACGTTTTTCAACCTCAATTTACGACAATTGCGTAAAAATTTCAATAAATCGTTATTGTTATTGAACCTTAAAGCCGGCTTTTCCTCTCCGAGCAGCTTAGCTCCGCATTTAAGAGCCACCGAATAGTCGTCGCTCCGGATATCTTTTATAAGGTCGAAAACCACTTTACTCTCGCGTTTATTCATGACAACCACGCTTGCTCCGACGTCGGCAGCGAGATTTTTTATAAGCGCGACGTTTACGAGATTTTTAACTCCGTCGGGGACGGGGCCGTACATGTCGGCAAGTTCGGAAAGCAGAATGTTTCGCTCGTCCACGGAACTTACACGCGATATGCGCGAATACAGTTTTAATTTCCATTCCGGATCGGTTATATACCCGTCGGGGACAAAAGTGCCGTAATCCACGGACATGCGCACCTCTTTTCGGATAACGGGCGGCTTTCCGTCCATTTCGCCCATTACTTCCTCCAGAAGAGAGCAATACATGTCGTAGCCCACTTTTTCCATATGACCGTGCTGTTCGGCACCCAGAATATTGCCGGCTCCGCGTATTTCGAGGTCGCGCATTGCAATTTTGAAGCCGCTACCCAGCTCGGTGTACTTTCCTATCGATTCAAGCCGTTCGAACGCCTCTTTGGACAGCGTTTTATTGCTTCGGTAAGTGAAAAAGGCGTACGCGGTGCGGTCGCTTCTTCCCACTCTGCCTCGAAGCTGATACAGAGTACTCAGTCCCATTGTGTCCGCGTCTGTCACCAAAAGAGTGTTGGCTCGCGGAATATCCACTCCGTTTTCGATAATGGTACTGGACACCATGACGTCGCCGTCGCCCGAAACAAATGCGTCCACCGCTTTTTCGAGTTCTCCTTCCGGCATCTGCCCGTGAGCCACTATTATCTTTACGTCAGGCACGATTTTCTGCACTTTTGCGGCAAACTCGTTGATGTGTTCGACGCGGTTGTAGACGATAAACGACTGCCCTCCCCTTGCCTTTTCACGCGTTACGGCATCGTACAAAAGAGCGTCGCTGTACTCGGTGACATAGGTTTGCACGGGAAGCCTGTTCATGGGCGGCGTTTCCAGAAGACTCATATCGCGTATGCCCGCCATCGACATATGCAACGTGCGCGGTATGGGCGTTGCCGACAGAGTAAGCACGTTGACTTCGCGCCGTAAATTCTTTATTTTTTCCTTGTCGCCCACGCCGAAACGCTGTTCTTCGTCCAGAATAAGCAGTCCGAGGTCGGAAAATCTGACGTCTTTGGACAAAAGCCTGTGCGTTCCGACAACTATATCCAGTTTTCCTTCGGCAAGGTCGGCAAGCGTTTTCTTTACCGCCGCGGGGCTATCGAAACGGGTAAGTCTGCCCGCTTTTATTCCGAACGCCGACATTCTTTTAAGCACGGTTGCATAATGTTGTTTTGCAAGAATGGTGGTAGGCGACAAAAACGCCACCTGTTTACCCTCCGTAATTACCTTGAACGCAACGCGAAGCGCAACCTCGGTTTTGCCGTAGCCCACATCGCCGCAAAGCAAGCGGTCCATTATTTTATTCGATTTAAGATCGGACAAGCATTCTTCCACCGCGCGCAGCTGATCGTCGGTTTCGGTATACTCGAACGTGTTTTCAAATTCGTGCAGCAGACTGTCGTCCTCGCTGTAACGATAGGCGTCGGCTTTGAATCTCTCGGCGTACAGAGCTTTAAGGTCGAACGCCAGTTTCTTTATCGATTCGCGGGCTTTTACCTTTTGCCTGGTAAATTCCGCGCCGCCCATTTTGTTAAGACGAGGCGCGCCGCCCGAAACGTAGCGGGTAAGGCTGTCGAGGTTTTCAACCGGCACGTAAAGCTTGTCGCCGCCCGCGTATCCCACTACTACGTAATCGCGCGTAACCGTGCCAACGGTCACTTTTTTGACGCCTTCGCACATACCGACGCCGTGAACGTCATGCACGACGTATTCGCCTATTTTAGGCTCGCCGATAAAGTTGTTTCGGCGACGCGTCTTGGCGGTCTGATTTTTTGCTCCCACCAGGTCGTTTTCGCATATTACGGCAAGTTTGAAGTCGTGCAGAATTTCGCCCGTTTCGCCGCTCTCGCCCGTAACCGTAACAGCTCCCGAATAATCGTCGCAGGACGCGACGAACTTTTCCGCAAGAAGTTCGTTGACGTGCGTTTTAAGCTGATCGGAAGCGCAAAGAACGGCAACTTTATAACCCTTACTCGTCCAGTTTTCCACGTCGGTTACAAGTTGCGCATGGTCGCCCACATATCGCGGCGCGTTCATCGAACGGAACACGTACAGCTCCTGCGGATCGAAAAAGCGATTGGTGCTTGTAATTGCGTGAAAAGAAATTGCCGGTCCGTCGAATGCAGCGGCCTTTTCGGAGTCTATCAGCGAATCGAACGCCGATTTAAGCGTTTCGCCCTTGGAAAACAGCGATTCGAAACGCTGTTTATGCTCGGAAAAAGCAACATCCATGGCGTCATAAGTGCGTTTACATTCATCAATAACAAGCGTTCTGCCGCGCATAAATTCGGAAAGACGGCAATGCGGCGCAAGCGGCAGCAGAAAATCGCGTTCTCCGCCCGACAAGCCCGCCTGAACGGACGAGATAAGTTCCTGTCCGCGCGCAAAATAATCGGGCTGAAGACCGGGGCAAAGCTGCCCTCGTAAATCCGCGTCGCAGTTAAACGAAAACACGTCGGTAAACGGATAGATTTCCGCGCACTCGGCACTTTTTACCGAAAGCTGAGTTTCGGGATCCAGCTCGGTGATGCGGTCCACTTCGTCGCCGAAAAATTCTATTCTGTACGGAACGGCGGAATTTACCGGGTACACGTCCAGAATGTCGCCGCGGCGTGCAAACCGGCACGCGTCGCTGAGCTGAGGCTCACGCTTGTAGCCGTTTTCGATGAGTTTAGCAGTAAGAACGTCCGGGTCTACTTCGTCTCCTTTTTTAATGCGGATTATATGAGAAAAAAACTCGTCCCTTCGGGGATAGAGTTGCATAAGCGCGTGAGCTGTGGTTACTACTACGTCGGCTTTGCCCGTCACAGCGTCGCCGAGCGCCGTAAATCTTTCGCGAAGCGACGGAGAAGACGAGCCGGGAAGCAGCGTTTCCTCCCTCTCGCGAAGAACGACTACTTTTTCGGAAAAGCACCTGACCGCCCTGGCAAATTTACCCGCCGTAAAGAAATCGGAACACACTACAAGCGCGTTGCCGGCAAGTGCGGTAATAAGCGCTCGCGAAAAATTCTGCACGCCGAAAACCGAGACTTTTTTCCCGTCCCGGTTGTCGCATAATATTTTTTTTACCTCCGGAAGGGAAGCGAATACATCTGTTATTTTTTTCAAGATTTACTGCCCAAGAATTTTTCCGCCTCGTCTGCTGCGCTTTCGATGGCTTTGGCAATCAGCGGGCGTTCGGCTTTCGGAACGTCGGACAGGACGTAATCGGCAAGCGGCACGTTTTCGGGAGGTCTTCCGGTGCCTATCCGTATGCGGCGGAAATTTTCGGTCTTGATTTCTGCAATAATGTTGCGCATGCCGTTATGCGTGCCGGCACTGCCTTTTTCACGTACGCGGAGCGCGCCTTTGGGCAAATCGATATCGTCGTAAATGACGACTAAATCGTTTTCGGTCGCCTTATTTTTGGCAAGCAGTTGCTTTACCGCCACTCCCGACAGATTCATGTACGTAAGCGGCTTGGCAAGCACTGTTTTTTCGCCCTTGATATATCCTGTAGCCACCAGGCTGTCGCACTCCTTTTTATCGAACTTCCAGCCCAGTCGGTCGCAAAGACATTCGACGGCGAGAAAACCCATATTGTGAAAGGTGTACGCGTATTTATCTCCGAAATTGCCCAGACCTACTACTATTTTCATTATTCGGCGTCTACCGCTTCGTTAAGCTTTTCCAGCATGGTGTCAAGGTCGATACCGTGAACGGCTGCCGCCTCTTCTACCGTTTCTCCGTGAGCTATTGCACAACCTACGCAATGCATTCCGAGAGAGGTGAACACTTCCGCAAGAGCGGGATTTATCTGAATTACTTCGTAAATAGTCATATCTTTGGTTATTTTCATGATTGTTGACTCCTTGCGCGAAAGTCTTTCTCCCGCGCAAGTAAAAGTTTACCCTTTTAGTATGATTTTGTCAACTTTTTTTGCCGGATTTTTTGCTGCGAGCGTCATTTTTATCCGTTTTATCCGAATCGGCAACCTTTTTATCATATTTTTCAAGCAATTCCGCCTGGAAATCGCCCGCTCCCATCAGCGCGACGCACGGATAATCTTGTTTGAGAAGCAAGAATTTTTCGCGCAGAAGATTTTTCGGAACGAACGAGCAGGCAACGTTTTTGCGACAGATATCGTAGATAAGCCTGTCGTCGCCCGATTTCTCGCGAGCGGCAAAAGTATCGGTAAATACGACTTCGTCCGCCTCCGAAAACGCCGCCGCGAATCTGTCCGCAAGCGCGATTGTGCGCGAATAAGTGTGAGGCTGAAAAATAACCGCCACTTTTCCGTATTGCTTTTTAAGTGCGGAAATGCGTTCCTTTATCTCGGCGGGATGATGCGAATAATCGGATATTACCGTGCAAATCTCGTCTTTCGACACTATTTCGCCCCGGCGTTTTACTCCGGTAAACCGCTCGATTCCCTCCTTTATGTCGCGGTAACATAAGTTTTCGCGATAAGCCGCTACTATTGCGAGCGCGGCGTTTTTGATATTGAACGGTTCGGAAAAGACAGGCGCAAAACTGCCCGAATACGAATCGCGGTAAAACAAATCGAAACATCCCGAATATGTACGTATCACATAGTCGTTATCGCTCGAAAAACCGACGCTTACGCCGAACGGAACAATTTTTTTAAGCCGAACGTCGTCGCCGTTATATATCACGGCTTTGCAGCCGCGTATAAATTCGCAAAAAGCCTGTTCGGTATCGGATATATCGCGGTATGTGTCCGGGTGGTCGAAATCGATATTGGTAATTATCGCAACGTCGGGTTTTAATTGAAGAAAGCTGCGCCTGTACTCGCAAGCTTCGGTAATGAAATAGTCGTTTTTCTGCGTGAAACCGAAATTGTATTCGCCGCCGATATGCACGGTGGGATTTTTTTTTGCGAGAACCTCTCCGAGCATAGCCGTGGTAGTGGTCTTGCCGTGACAGCCGGCTACGGCGATAACTCTACGATATTTGCTTGAAATAAAAGCCAAAAACTCGGATCGTTCCATTACGGGAACGCCGAGTTTACGCGCATACGACAATTCCTCGTTGTTTTCCGGAATTGCGCCCGAATACACCACGAGGTCTTTGCCCGAAATATTCTTTTTGTCGTGACCGCCCGTTTTTATATCGGAGCCGCTCACGTCCTCTCCGAGTCGCGCCGAAATACTTTCCAGCACGCTCATACTTGCTCCGCCCGCACCTATAAAATGTATTTTCATACCTATTTTATATGCTTCGGGCAGGGAAAAGTAGCCTTATTTTACTTTATTCTTCGCTTTCTGCCGCCGCTCTTACTTTCTCGAACTCGGAAAGCACTGTTTTCTTGATAAGCTCGCGCGTTTCGGTGTTGAGCGGATGTACTATATCCTTATATTCGCCGTCGGGCGTTTTCTTGCTGGGCATGGCGATAAAGAAATCGTCTGCTCCCTCCAGAATTTTAACGTCGTGAACGACAAAACAATCGTCGATAGTGATACTTGCCACTGCTTTAAGCTTTCCTTCGTCCTTTTTAACCAGTCTTACTCGTACTTCGGTAATGTTCATTGCCCCTGATTCCTCTTCGTTTTTAGATTAGCATTGCGGATTCGGATCCGCTTCGATAAGTATTATAACACAGGTTTTGCAAAAAATCAATAGTTTTTTTAAAAATATTTTATTTTTTGTGCAAAAAAAGCAAAAACGCCTCTTATACGAGACGTTTTCCGAGTGCCAGAATAAGGACATTTACGTCGGACGGCGTAACGCCGCTTATTCTGCCCGCCTGTCCGATGGACAACGGTTTTATTTTATTCAGCTTTTCTCGCGCTTCGAGGCGCAGTCCCTCCACCGTCATATAGTTTATATCGGGCGAAAGCGGCGTGTTTTCCAGTCGTTTCTGCTCGGCGCGGGCTTTTTCGGCGCGGGCAAGATACCCGTCGTACTTTACCGAAACGAACAGACAGTTTTCGGCGTCAACAGACATTTTTTTAAATACGTCGAAGTACTTGTTGAACATAGCCGGCGTTATAGAATGGCGTTTGATTATGTCGCGGTATGTAAGTCCGCTTTTTGCTACCGGTTCGCCCGCTTCGTCAAACAGAGGCGCATATTCCTTGGGCGACACTACGGTGTCCAGCATTTTTTCGGCGACGGCAAGATCGCGCTTTTTCTTTAAGAATTTACGATAACGCTTGTCGTCCACAAGCCCGACTTTTCGTCCTGTTTCGGTAAGGCGCAAATCGGCGTTGTCCTGACGAAGCGACAGGCGGAATTCCGCGCGGGAAGTCATCATTCTGTACGGCTCCTGCGTACCTTCGGTGACAAGGTCGTCGATAAGCACTCCTATATAGCTGTTGTCGCGGGTAAAAACCACTTGTTCCATTCCGCGGCGTTCGAGAGACGCGTTGATGCCCGCCACAATACCCTGAGCCGCAGCTTCTTCGTAGCCACTGGTTCCGTTTATCTGACCGGCGCAGAACAACCCTTTAATTTTCTTTGTTTCGAGCGTGGGGTACAATTCGAGCGGGTTTATGCAATCGTATTCGATGGCATAGGCATCGCGCATGATTTTTACGTTTTCGAATCCGCGTATACTGCGGTAAAAATCGTACTGTACCGACGCCGGAAGCGACGTGGAAATACCCTGGACATACGCCTCCACCGTTCCTTCGCCCTCGGGTTCGAGAAAAAACTGATGTCGTTCCTTGTCGGCAAACCGCACAACTTTATCCTCTATCGACGGGCAATAGCGAGGACCCACTCCGTCGATAAGACCGGCATATTTTGGCGCAAGATTTATATTGTTTCTTATTATTTCGTGCGTTTTTTGGTTTGTATAGCCGAGATAGCACACTCTTTTGGTTGCGTGAACCTTTTTGCTCATCACCGAAAACGAATATATATCGTCCTCGCCCTTCTGTACTTCGAGCGCGGAATAATCAACGGTGGTGCCGTCTATACGCGCTGGCGTTCCGGTTTTGAAACGACGAACTTCCAATCCGAGATGACGGAGGTTATCCGAAAGATACTCGGCTCTGGCAAAACAAACCGGACCGCGGTTTAAGAACACGTCGCCCACTATAATGGTCGAATTGAGATACACGCCGCACGCAAGCACGACTACGGGCGCATAGTAAATAAGGTTGTACACCGTTTTTACGCCCTTTATGTTGCCGTTTTCGACGATAAGCTCTTTTGCCTCTCCCTGACGGACGGTAAGATTTTCGGTGTGTTCCAGCACGCGTTTCATTTCGTTGTGATAGGCGTACTTATCCACCTGAGCGCGCAGCGACCATACGGCGGGACCTTTGGACGAATTGAGCATGCGAAGCTGCGTAAGCGTTTTATCTGCGGTTATGCCCATTTGTCCGCCGAGAGCGTCTACCTCGCGCACGAGATGTCCTTTTGCCGTGCCGCCTATGCTGGGGTTACACGCAAGATAGCCGATATTGTCGAGAGAAACCGACAGTATCAGCGTGTTGTTTCCGGTACGGGCAAGCGCGAGAGCAGCCTCTATTCCGGCATGTCCCGCGCCCACCACTACCGCGTCGTAGTAAAATTCTTTGATTTTTGCTTCATTCATAAAATAATTACGTTTGTATCTAGACAGACGAAATCTGTCTTTTGCAAAAGCAAACTCCCGTTTCAAATCAGCCGCGGGCATTGCTCCACGCTTCGCTTATCGTGCCGTCCTTGTTGCCGAAGTCGCGCATGGTTCCGCAGCGTGCAAGCGTTTCTTCCGACGGGAACAGCATATCGAGATACATTTCTCTCCAGCCTTCCGCTGCGCCTTCACCTATGCTTTCGTTGGCATAATATTCGGCGTAAAGCTGATCGTAAGCTGCTTTTACGGGGCTGATTGCTCCTGCGTATTCGCTGTTTTTAATTGCGATTTCTTTCCGGCAGATGAATTCGAGGAAATACTGAGCGGCTTCCTGATTTTTGCCGTACTTGGAAATGACGAAATTGTCGAGATAAATGTTTCCGCCTTCCTTGGGAACGACATACCACAGGTTTCTGTTACCCTGATGTTCGTTTCCGTTGTCGTCCTCGTAATCGTTCATGATATAGCCTGCGTCGCACGACCACATGAGAGCCACCTGAACCTTTGTGTTGCCCGAAGCCATGTCGAACTTCATGCTCTCGCCGCCCCACAGATAGTTTTTCTTGGTGGAACTAAGCGTTGCGATTGCGGCGGTATAGGTGTCGGGCAGTCTGTCGTAAAGCGACTGAATCTTCTTGTTGTCGTAAGGATTGTCTTTGGTAAGCTCGGATGCGTTGTTCCAGATTGCCGCACTGGTCACGGCTTCGCGAAGCGAATCCTTGTTTGCGCTTTTACCGGCATATTCTCCGCCGTAAAGAGCATCCCAGCTGTCGATATGCTTTCCTGTTTTGGAATAGTCGTACATAAGTCCGAACGTTCCGTACATATAAGGAACCGAATATTCGAGCGTCGGATCAGAAATTTTTGCGCGTTCGACGTATTCGGGGCGGAAAACCTGGTTTACGTTTACGCGCTCGGCGTCGATTTTGACAAGCAAATCCTTTTTAATAAGCTGTTCGACGGCGTAATCGGACGGGAGCAGGAGATCGTAATCGGCATGGTCTTTTTCGACTGCGGTCATTATTTCCTCCACCGCGTCGAAAGTGGACGGAGTAACTACTTTCACCGTTTTACCGGTCTGTTCTTTATACCAATCCTCGAATGCGTCGAAAATTTCGCTGTCGATATACTCGCCGGGAACATACATTTTAAGTTGCTCGGCGCGGTTGTCATTCGAGCATGCGGCAAGCGACCACATGGGCACCGTCATAACGAAAGCAAGCAAAAGGGTTACAAATTTTTTCATGGTAAAAATCCTCCTTGAAGGGTTATTTTGCGTTTTGAGCCGCTTTTGCACGGCGGCTTTTAACGATATTGACAATAATGAGAACGACGAGCACCGCAACGAATATTATCGTGCTCAACGCGCGTATCGACGGGTTGAGCTTGCGACGCAGGCTTGCGTAAACGTAAGTGGAAATGGTGTTTACGCCGTTGCTGCCTTTATTGAGGTTGGTGACGACGAAATCGTCGAGCGATAACGTAAACGCAAGCGCAAAACCCGAAATCATCGCTCCGACAAGTTGCGGCAATATTACGGTTACAAGACTGCGCACGGGACCCGCTCCGAGATCCATGCCCGCTTCGTAAAGATTGGGATTAAGCTGATTAAGACGGGGCGAAACGTTTAATATCACATACGGAACGGTTATTACCGTGTGAGCTATTATAAGCCAGGTCAAGCCTTTTTCGACGTGCAGTCCGATGACGTTGGTAAGGAATATGGAAAGCAGAAAAAATCCGACTGCCGTTACTATTTCGGCGTTGACGACGGTAATTTCGCTCATGAAATTGATGAATTTCTTGCCGTGCTTCATGTAATGCAAGCCGACTGCCGTCAGCGTTCCTATAATGGTAGCCAGCGTTGCGGATACCAGCCCTATAATAAGGGTGTTCCACATAGCGGACATTATTTCCTCGTTTTCAAACAGTTTGGTATACCACGAAAAAGTGAACGAACCGAAACCGTTTGCTCCGCCGATGTCCTTTTCGGACGAGAACGAGTACAGAATTATAAGCGCGATGGGCGCGTATATCGCAACAAGAACTACTATAAGGAACAGCCAGCAAAGAACTACCGAAAGTTTTCTGTTCATTACGCTTTACCTCCTTTTTTAACGGGTGCGGTTTTCTGCGTTTTGCGACCTATAAGACTGCTGAGTCCCATGGTAAGCAACACGAGTACGAGCAGCACGAACGAAAGCGCGGATCCCACGCCCCAGGAGCTTGAAAGCCCGAACAAGGTGTTTATTTTGTTACCGATGACCGTCGTAGAGCTGTCGCCCAGCATGTTGGTAATTGCGTATGCGCTGAACACGGGCATAAACACCATGGTTATTCCGCTCATTATTCCGCCTGCGGACAGGGGAAGAGTGACTTTGAAAAACGTGTTGATTTTGATGGCGCGGTATCTGCCGTGTGCGCTGGTAGCCACCGATGGTACAGTTCTTCTAATGTGATTTGATGCCCAGGGAGGGAGTGATGGTTATGAGTCTTGTTGTAGTCAGCTTGAAAGATTTCCGCGTCAATCTGGTTGGTAAAGTATTCAACAGGGCGTTGTTTGCCATTTTTCGATATTACAAAAACAAACGGCCGCCTCCGGTTCCCGGATAATCGTTTGATGCAGCCGTATCCATTGGGTTTACGCATAATAAAAACCTCCTTCATGGAGGCCATTTTACTACAGGAGGATTAGTGAATGAACGGTACAAATGTTGATTATTACGTTTCCGGATTCGATACAGCCGGTAAACGGGTTGGGTCGCTCATCTGTGACTTTGACCCGAATAAAGACAAAAATGCAGAGAAATTAGCTGCATTGAAGGAAAAGGCCAAAACCTTGTTTACGGATGCGGCCGTTGTAGATGTCGTTTCCGCGTCAGATTACAACCAGTATCTGACTGGCGAATATGTACGAGGCGCAGATGGTAAGCCGACCGCATACATTGCACCGGAGCCAACAGCCGAGGAGCAGAAAGCAAAAAAACAGGCAGAGTTGCAGTCTACGTATGAATCTGACAAAGAAGAACTCATGAAGTATTATCTGGCTGCGGCTCTTGCCGGTGATGCGGATACTCAGAACGAACTCAGAACTGAACTGACAAATCTCGATGCACAGTTTGATTCGGATATGAAAGCATTGAACGAATAAAAGGAGGACCACAATCATGGCATTTAAACTCAAAAAGAGATGTGTGCGTTGTTTGAAGGTTTTACGTGATGACGGTACCTGCCAGAATCCGAAGTGCTGCCTTTACCAGGAAGAAGCGCCCAAGGATGCTGAACCGGGCAAGACCGCCGACAGCACAACTAAGGAGGCTAAATAGTGGATTGGTGGCAGATTCTTTTAGCAGGCGTGCCATCCTTATTTTCAGGCATCCTGTTGTATGAGTGGAAACAGCAGCGAAAACGCATTAAAGAGCAAGAAGACGAAAAGGAAGTACGGAATGAAGCTTTGGTCAAGGGAGTGCAGGCCCTGCTGCGCGACCGTCTTATCACTGGAATGGAGACATGCCTTGAAAAAGGATATGCCCCGATTAATACGGTGGAAATCATGGGCTCAATGTATGCCGCATACTGTGACCTTGGAGGGAACGGTATTGTAAGCGGAATCTATAAGCGCTTTAGCAGCCTTCCGCACAAGCTTCCGGATGACGTGTAAGGCGGTGGTTGAGTTGTTCCAGTTTGAAAAAATTGATATCGAAAACATTCTAGTCATTATTGCTCTTTCAGCGAGCCTGATAATGGCTATTTTTTATGGGCTCGATAATTTGGCCATGAGCATTGTGACCGGCCTTTTGGGATACATCGGCGGCACAATCAAGGGCTCCACACCGAAAGGAGGTGACAATAAATGAACGTATTTATTAATCCTGGCCATGCACCCAATGGCAATCCGGACCCGGGCGCGGTGAACGACAATACTGGTTTGCGTGAGTGTGATGTAGCGCTGGCGGTTGGTGACCTGGTTGCTCACTATCTCAAGGCTGCTGGAGTCGGGGTGACGAACGTCTTCCAGTGCGACAGCCTGGAAGAAATCTGTGATCAGGCGAATGCCAGTGGTGCAGATCTTTTCATCTCTATCCACTGCAATTCCGCAGAAGCAGCTTCCGCAACCGGTACAGAAACATGGGCGTGTGCAGGCAGCTCTGCCGGTCATGCTCTGGCAACCTGCATCCAGAATCAGATTGTTGACGCATTGGGCACTGTAGACCGCGGCGTTAAAACGGCTACGCCCGGTGTCAATGGTCTCTATGTACTGACTAACACCGATGCTCCGGCGGTCCTTGTTGAGCTGGCTTTCATTTCCAATGATGATGATGAACAGCTGCTGGAAGAAAAGCAGGATGATTTTGCCAGGGCAATTGCCAGAGGTGTAACGGACTATGAATGCCAGTAAAGTAATTGAAAGGAGAAACTGATTATGAGTAAATGGACTGATGTGAGAGACAATATTGTTGATGCGCTGAATGTCGATGTCGTGACCGATGAACTGAAAGACCAACTCTGTTAAGTCCTCTTACCTTCTGACCGAGAATACAGCCGTTATCCTTAGCGTTTATAAAGCTCTGTGACTTCTGTCTTTGGTGAAAATCTGTGATGTTCGCAACTGCGTTGAGCATTGCGTCAACAAAGTCCTGATCTGCCTCTGTGAGAGCGTCATTTATAACATCTCTTGGAACTTCATAATACTCTGGGAGCTTGCCGTCAAACTTTTCTGTATAAGCCTTTACAGCGTTGTCGCCACCCTCTCTGACAGTTTCGATTATTTCATTAACAACGGCTGTGACCTTCTTATTTGTTTCGCCGCTTCTCTTTTCAAGCTGCTTGAAAAACTCTACCTCGTCTTTGCCGTTGACAAAAATCTTCTTTATTTCAGCCATTTCAATACTGTCCTTTCCGTTTATATAAACTACTTGTCGATATTTTCTTCAACAAGCTTTACAAAATTCTCGATCTCCTGCTGGCGCATTTTCATGCTTACCATATTTACTATAAGTCTTGCAGAGATAGGGCAAACGTCCTCGATGACTTCAAGACCGTTTTCTTTAAGTGTCGTGCCTGTTTCAACGATATCAACGATACCGTCTGCAAGCTCAAGGAGCGGTGCAAGCTCAACTGAGCCTTCTATCTTGATGATGTCAACGTCCATTCCCTTTGCTTCAAAAAATCTTCTTGTGATGTTAGGGTATTTTGTTGCAACTGTCTTGACATCAAATCCGCCGTAGAACTTTGAGCCTTTCTTTGTGGCAAGTGCAAATTTGCATCTGCCGAATCCGATATCAACAAGCTCAAAGAACTTGCCCTGCATTTCCATGATAGTGTCCTTGCCAACAACGCCCATATCGCACACGCCATGCTCAACGTATGTGATAACGTCGTTTGCCTTTGCAAGCACAACTTCAAGGTTTCCGTCAGGTACAGGAAGAATAAGCTTTCTTCCCTTTTCTCTTATTGCGGTACAGTCATAGCCTATCTTCTCTAAAAGACCGACTGTATCCTTTTCAAGTCTGCCCTTTGTCAGAGCAATTCTTAATGGTTTCATATTTAATCCTTTCCGCCAGCTTTTTCTCATCGTTCTCCTCATCCGGCATTCCATCATCGTACATCCATGAATACGACCAAGTCTTATTTTTCTCCGGAAGATCATCAAATTCCTCATTTGACACAACCGCAATTCCGAATATCGTGGCATCGAACATGGTGTCATTGTTGTTCTGGAACATGGTACTGTAGTCGGAGAGTGCCACAAATCCGCACACGCTGTATACCTTGTCACCCGCTTTTATATCATCACCGATCTCTATATCGTTATTCACCGCATACATTCTGTCAATGGCGATCTCATCAGTTCCTACAGGAAATTCACCATCCATCAGGCACATTTTATTTACATCGTGTCTTGGTGTGAATATCCTCAGTGTCCTTCCCCCATCATCTGCAGCATCATTTACAGAATTCACCGTATCATCTTTTGTCTCTGCATTGCCTTCCACATTACCACTATTGCCATCAGAGTCTGATCCGATCTTACTCATAGGCAGTTCATAATACGACATATCATAGAGCTTCACGCCCTCATCCTCTATATTGCCCTTCATATTGTCTGCCGTTGATACTGGAACTCCTACAAGTTGTACAAAATGTCTCTCTCGCCCGCTGCTGTATGCAACATGGCACTCCTTGAATTTTCTGTCATATATCATGAATGCCATCCGCTTACTGGTAGCTCTCTGGTAAAGTTTAAGACATGGACTGGAGTCCGACCAAACCAGATAAAGGCATTCTTTTCCGCCGCCCTCCAACTCCGCATCCAGAAGCCAGTCCACTGATCTGTTTAAGACCTTTGACAGCTTTTCCAAATCATCCTTTCTGTTAATTTGCTATTTTCAAAAAGCTCCCGTATGCGCGCGCCCACTCGTCGGCGTCGCA
>ENA-UEQL01000598-UEQL01000598.1-human-gut-metagenome-genome-assembly--contig:-NODE-598-length-25823-cov-40.462635_pt1 | contig 25823 bp, 17 predicted proteins | sample MGYA00242905_ERZ507926 | MGnify/ENA primary metagenome ERZ507926 (study PRJEB26167, sample SAMN06115531) | human gut metagenome | host: Homo sapiens | place: China:Henan | collected 2015-09-09...
ACGCGCGAGCGGAACGAAGCAAAGCCGGGGCGGAAAAGATGCTGTGCGAATGACATGCTTTAGATGAGAATTAGTATAAAACAGCGAAAGCGCCCTGCCGCCAATGTTCTGGCCAGCAGGGCGCTTTTCTCATCTCCGGGAGAATACGCCAAATCACGCCCTGCTTTCTTGATGCAGCGCGTAATAATAACCAACCGCGAAACGGTTCATCATGGCGTTCCTGCTCCCTTCGTCTGTTCTTGGCATCTATCATAGCGCAAAAAGCGCAAAAAAGCAAGAGGAAAATTGTTTCTCTCCTGCTTTTCTGCATATTTTTATGTGGATTCATACTATTTCCAAATGAGAATGTGCCAAGGCGCGAGCAGATGGCGCAGGCGAATGCAGGAAATAGTATTAGTCGTTGTTCTGCGCTTCCATGTCCTCCAGATAGCGTTCGAGTTTGCGCTTGACGCGCTGGAGGGCGTTGTCGATGCTCTTGACGTGGCGACCCAGGTTGTCCGCGATTTCCTGATAGCTTTTCCCATCCAGATACGCCGCCAGCACTTCCTGTTCTAAATCCGACAGCACCTCGTCAATGCGCTGATGGATACCGCGCAAATCCTCCTGACTGATTATCAGCTCTTCCGGGTTTGACGAATGCCCTTCAGCGCAGACGTCCAGCAGCGTGCGGTCGCTTTCCTCGTCGTACAGCGGTTTGTTGAGCGACACATAGCTGTTCAGCGGAATATGCTTCTGTCGCGTCGCGGTTTTGATGGCAGTGATAATTTGGCGCGTGATGCACAGTTCGGCAAAGGCACGGAAGGACGCAAGTTTCTCCGGGCGGAAGTCGCGAATCGCCTTGTAGAGTCCAATCATGCCTTCCTGCACGATGTCCTCGTGATCCGCGCCGATGAGAAAGTAGCTGCGCGCCTTGGAACGGACGAAGTTCTTGTACTTGTTCAGCAGATATTCCACCGCCACCGAGTCCCCCGTGCGGCACAGCGCCACCACGTCCTCGTCCGTCATGCCCTCATAGACCGAATGGGCGGCACTGCTGCTCAGCAGCGGCACGGAAGCAGGCTGTTCCGGTTCGCCGGGCACAGCCTGTCTCAACGGAAAATCCAGCAAAAATGCATCGTCTTCCGGCAGCATCGGCTCTTCCTGCTCCATCGGGTCATTGTCCTGATTCATTGCATTCATTCGATCGTCTGACAAACTGTTCACCTGCTTTTCGGGCGGCGCAGGGCGCGTCTCCCGCTTCACTCTCCGCGCCGCAGCTTTTCCAGCCGTGCGCGGATGTCCTCCGGCATTCGGGAAAAAATCGTGTTTCGGTTCATGTTGGGCTGATTCTGGTGCGCCGACATGCCGCTTTTGCGCATTTCGCGAAGTTCGCGCAGCAGTTCCCGGCTGGTCATGCGAATCGCGCCGCTGGACAGCACCTGCGATTGCTCCAGCCCGTCCGATGTAGCGACGCGCAGTTCCCGATAGCGCGGGGTCTGTGCCGCGGCGCGCTCGATGTAGCTGTCCGCCGTTTCGCCGTGGCGGGTGAAAATCAGCGTCAAATCGCCGTGCTTCTCTTCGGTCGTCGTCGTGCGCTCGGACTGGTAACCATCGAACACCAGCAGGATTTCCTCGACCGAAAATCCAGCGTAGTCCTCCAATTGACGCATCAGCCGGTCGCGCGATTCGTCCAGCGACCAGCCTTTCTTCTCCGCCTCGCTCCACGCGCCAATGACGTTGTAGCCATCGACAATCAGCAGCGGTTTCATGCCCGGCGGCTGGACAGCACGTGGTACATCACCACGCCCGCCGCAACAGACGCATTCAGGCTGTCCAGATGTCCCGCCATCGGCAGGGACACCTTCTGGTCGCAGTTCTCCAGCACGAGATGGCTGATGCCTTCGCCCTCGCTGCCGACAACCAGCGCCACGCCGCCCTTGAAGTTGACCTTCTCGTAGTCCGTGCCGTCCATCGTCAGCGCGTATGTCCAGATGTTGCGCGCCTTGAGCATTTCAATCACACGGGTCATGTTCACAACGCGCGCAACCTTGATGTGCTCAATCGCGCCCGCGGATGCCTTGACTGCTGCCGGGGTCAGCCCGACTGCGCGGCGTTCCGGCACAATCACACCGTGTGCGCCCACGCACTCGGCGCTGCGGATAATCGCGCCCAGATTGTGCGGGTCGGTGATGCCATCCAGCAGAATCAGGAACGGTTCTTCGCCCTTTTCCTCCGCTTCCGCCAGCATCGCCTCGACCGTGCTGTACTGGTACGCCGACGCGAACGCCACCATGCCCTGATGGTTCTTCGCCAGCTCGTTCAGGCGCTGATGTTCCACTTCCTGCACCGGGATGTGCGCTTCCTTCGCCATCTGCACGATTTCGCGCGCAGAGCCGGTCAGCTCGCCCTTCTGCACCAGCAGCTTTTCGATATCACGACCCGCCTTGAGCGCCTCGCGAATCGGGTTGCGCCCTGCCAGCAGGTTCTCCTGCACTGCTTCTTCCGCCACGGGCTGCGCCATCACGGGCGCAACAGCCACCGGGCGGTACTCCGAATCGCGATAGGACGGTGCCGGACGCTCGTCGGTCATTTCCGGGCGGCGGTCATAGCGGTCGCGGCGCTCGTAGGGCTTCCGGTCGCCATAGGACTTCTTCTCACCATAGGGCTTGCGGTCGCCGAACGACTTCTTCTCGCCATAGGGCTTGCGGTCGCCGAACGACTTCTTCTCGCCGTAGGGCTTGCGGTCGCCGAACGACTTCTTCTCGCCATACGCACGGTTGTCGTCGCGCTTGCCGCTGGGACGGCCGCCGTGGCGCGCCCCGCGGTACTCCGAGCCTTCTTCCACCCACTTTTCGCGCCCAAAGGACTTCTTGCCCTGCGGCTTGTGGGACGGTGCATTGTCATAGTATGCCATATTTCAAATTCCTCTATTCTTATTCATTGTCGGTTGATTGATTCTGCTTTTTCTGTTCGTCTGCCAGCGAATCGAGCCATTCGCGCCTTGTCCGGCGAATCTCCCCTGCCTTGCCGCAGGATTTTTCCCCTTCCGGACACGCGCCGCGCAGACATCCGGGCCCCGCGTCCGCAAACAGCGCCGGGGCAATTTCCATGCACAGGCGGTGCATTTCCGTCGCCAGCGCGCGGATTTCCCACTGTGCGCGGCTGCACATGCGCAGGCTGAAGAAGTGCCGCAGCTCGCGCACGTTCATTGTCACCATCATGCGCGTTTCGCAAGCGCCGGGCAGCACGAATCGGGCATCCTCATTGCCGCCCTCGCCCGCGCCGAGCTTCTCCTGCCACCCAGTATACCACTGGTGCATGGTGTCCATCTGCCGCTCAAACTCCGCGACAGCATCTTCACCCAGCGCCTCGATTTTCGGCGGAACGATGTAGCCAAATCCCTTCTCGTAGCTGACGTAGCGCTGGCTCTGCACCGAAAAGCTGGCGAGCCGGTGGCGGGTAATCTGTGCCAGCAGGACGCGCGAAACGCCCTCCATCGCAAAGGTGAAGCTGGCATGTTCCAGCACGGATTCATGCCCCATCGACAAAATCCGGCTGACGAACTCGCTCTGGTCGTCACGGCTGACGCGCTGCTGCAAGCTGTCCACCGTCGCGCGGGAGTAGCACAGCCGAGCGCCGAGCGCCACGACCTCCTCCGGCGAAAGCGTATGGCGAATCAGGGCAACTTTCATGATTGAGCGGGGCATGATGCAACCTCCTGACTTTTTCGGAACAGTTCAAGCAACCGCGTCTCCTGCCCAGTCAGGTACAAATACCCGACGAGGGCTTCCAGCGCCGTTGCTGCCTGATAGTCCATGGCGGTCTGATTTCGAGGCGCAGCGTGGTGCGCGTGGGTATTGCGCCCGCGGCGGACAATGGCGTTCTCTTCCTCGGTCAGCGCACCCTCGATGCGTGTCAAAGCCTCCGCCTGTGCGTGCGCATTGACGACCGTGACCGCCACCTGATGGCAGTGATGCAGATTATACCCCCGATACAGCAGGCGCGACCGGGTCAGCAAATCATAGACCGTATCCCCGATATACGCCAGCTGGAGTGGATTCAGGCGGCGTGCATCATCTTTGGTCATCGGCGCTTCTTCGCGCAGGGTCAAAGGCATTTCCTCCTTCATATGCCCGAAAAAGACAGGCATACCGAATGAAGCGTCCTTTACAGACACAACCAGTGTATTATACCATATTTTCGCCCTGTCCGACAAGGGTTTTCCGCACCTTTGGGGAAGAAAATTTGTCGCGCGTGCCGTTTTCCGGACACAAAAATACCGAACCGCGATTGCGATTCGGCATGTGGTACACCATTAGGGACTCGAACCCTAGACACCCTGATTAAGAGTCAGGTGCTCTACCAACTGAGCTAATGGTGCATAGACCCTGCAAGCAGGGTCATAAGCGTACACCATTAGGGACTCGAACCCTAGACACCCTGATTAAGAGTCAGGTGCTCTACCAACTGAGCTAATGGTGCACATCTGCGAAGCATCCGTCTACCTTATGAGCGGCGTTTGCATCAGCAGATAATATTATAGCGCGATTCAGCGATTTGTCAAGAGGGAAAATCACTTTTTTTCGAGAAAAATCAGCTTTTCTGCGCATTTTCATGTGTCCACGGGGCATTTCGTCCGTCCAGACCCGCCAGAATGCCGCTTCCGAAAGCAAACATCAGGTTGAAGCCGCCGCAGTCGCCGTCCACATCCAGCACCTCGCCCGCCGCGTACAGCCCCGGCAGGCGGCGATTTTGCAATGTCGCCGGATCAAAATCCACGACCGACGCCCCGCCCGACGCCACCTGTGCGCTCTCGAAGCCCTTCACGCCGCGAATCGGCAGCAGCCACGCATCCGCCGTTTTCGTCAAGCGCTCCGCCATGTCCGCCGTCATTTGCCCGCACAGGCTGCTTTCGGTTACGCGCCAATCCGCCTGCCGCATCAGCGCCGCCGACAATCGCGGTACGCACAGCCCCGTCAGCAGCTCCGCCATCGGGCGCTGCGCCCAGTTTTTCCGGCGGTGGTGCAGTTCCCGGCGGAACTCGCCCGCATCCGCGAAGCCCATGCCCTTCACCAGCGACACGCGAAGCATCCGCCCGTCCTTTGCATACCGTGCGCACTGCATCACGCACACGCCGCTGACGCCGTAATCCGCGAACAGCAGCTCGCCATCCTCCTCATGCAGGACGCTTTTCCGGTCGATAACCGCCACCTGTGACTTGACGCGGATGCCGCTCAGCCCCTTGATTGGCGTGCTATCTGTGATGATTTGCGTCAGCGCGGGCGCGAAAGTCGTCGCGGGGCAGCCGAGATTCGTCAGCAGACGCAGGGCGCTGCCATCGCTGCCGAGCTTGGGCTGGGCGCATCCGCCGCCGCTGATGATGACGCGGTTCGCCCGAAAGCGCTGCCCATCCGCCGAGAGCGCCGTCCAGCCATCATTTTCGCGGTGCAGTGCCGTGATGGATACGCCCGTCACCACCCGCACATGCAAGGCGGTCAATTGCAGGCGGAGCGCATCCAGCACGCTTGAGGCCTGCGAACTGACGGGGTACACGCGCCCTGCCTCTTCCTGCCGAAGCCGCAGTCCAAGATGCTCCCAGAAGGCTTTCTGTTTCTCTGCGCCGCAGTGAGACAGCACAGCCGCCGCGAACGCCGCATTTCCCGGATAGCGCGGCGCACCCGTGTTCATCAGGTTGCAGCGGCCGTTGCCCGTCGCGAGGATTTTTTTGCCAACGCGATCCATTTTTTCCGCCACCGTGACCGTATCGCCGCATTCCGCCGCCGCAATCGCCGCCGCCAATCCCGCTGCGCCGCCGCCGATGACCAAAACGCTTCCCATAATCTGTGTTTCCTCCGCTTCTTTCCTGTATGCCGCGCTGCCTGATGACATAGGCTATCCGTGTCATAGGAGGCGATAACTTTGACGCAGCAAGGCAAAAAGGCCACTTGGCGCTCACTCGTCGCGCTGGAAGCCGCCACGCTTGGCGCAGGGGCGCTCGTCGGCTTTCTCACCCGCGACGGCATGGACTTCTTTCACGCTCTGAACAAACCCGGCTTTGCGCCGCCGGGCTGGCTCTTCCCCATCGTTTGGAGCATCCTCTATGCGTTGATGGCGTACTGCATGTGGCTCGTCCTGCGCGCACAAGGGCGCGACCGTTTCCTGCTGCTGGGGCTGTATATCGCCCAGTTAGCCGTCAACCTGATGTGGCCCGTGCTGTTCTTTATCCTGAAAGCGCTTGGGCTTTCCTTCTTTTGGCTGATTCTGCTGCTCTGCCTGATTTTCATCATGGCGGTGCAGTTCGGGCGGCAGAAGCCCCTTGCCGGATGGCTGCTCGTGCCGTACCTGCTGTGGGTGACGTTCGCGGGCGTGCTGAATTTCGCCGTCGCCCGCATGAACCCCTGATGCACGCTCCATGGCGTAAATCTTCCGCAGCGGCGCGGTCAGTGTGCCGTCCGGCTCGTAAATCATCAGCGGCGGTTCAGGGTGCAGCATCGGGCGCGCATCCTTGAGCGCCTCAATCATCACCAGATTCGCCGCCTTTTGCGCCGAGGGGTAAATCAGCTGAAACCGCTTCGGCGCAAGCCCGGCTTTCTCCATGTCCTTCATCACTTCCAGCATCCGCGCTGCCGGGTAGATGACCGCCATCCGCCCCTTGCCGCGCAGCAGCTGATACGCCATCTTGAACCACGCCGTCAGCCCACTTTTCTGCTGATGGCGCGCCAAGGACAGCGTCTGCGCCGGATTCGGCAGTGTCGTGCCATGATGCCCATACGGCGGATTGCACACAATTACGTCGATGCTTCCGGGCGCAAGCACCTCGTCGGCACTCTCCACCGGCAGAGCGTGGATGCGGATGATATGTTCCAGCCCGTTGAGCCGCACGCTCCGCCGCGCCATATCCGCCATATCCGGCTGAATTTCAAACGCATCGACGCTTTTCGCGCGCCCCATGCCCGCCAGCAGCAGCGGCAGGATACCCGTCCCCGTGCCAAAATCAGCACAGCGGTCGCGGCTTTCCGCCCGCACGAAGCTCGACAGCAGCACGGCATCCATGCCGAAGCGGAAACCCTGCTCCTTTTGCAGGATGCGCAGCCCCGCCTGCTGCAATTCGTCCACCCGTTCGCCGGGCAGGATGGTCAGTTTTCCGGCGCAATCAGCGTCAATCGGCTTGTCAGACAATAGCCTTCCTCCCCTTCTTCTGTCCGCACACGGCACCAGATTTCGCCCTTTTCCAGCACGGTCAGCACCAAATCCGCTTCGACTTTCGCCGTTTCGGGCGCATCGGCGCTGCACCACTGGTAGAGCGTTTCTGCTTGGCGGATGTTCGCTGTCCACCCAGTCACTTTTTCCAGCGTCACGTCCAGAATCGGCGTATCGCTGATGACGACCGCACCGGGCGCGCTGTCGCTCAAATACTGCGACGCGCAGTAGCCCTCTTTGCCGCCGTAGCGGATGTAACTCCAGCCGTTTTCCTGCGAAATGAATGTCACCAGTGCGCCGCGCGGAAGCCACTGCACAATCGATGCGCCCGCATCGGGCGACTGCCGCATCGCCAGCGAATCCGACTTTGTGCTGACGTATTTCTGCCCCAGCGGCGCGTCCGGCTGCTCGCAGGAGAGCGCATCCGCCGTGAAATAGCCCGTCATCTGCCCGACCGCGGCATAGCACCAATTGCCGCTCTGTGCAAGCACCGTCACCTGCGTTCCGCGTGGGATTGTCGCCAGTACTGCCGCATCCGCAGCCATCGCCTGACGAAGCGGCGCATTGTCCGCGCTCACCCACGCAACGTAGCTGCCAGCTGACACGTCATCCTCCACCTTCGCAGGCGGTTCGGACGAAGCTGGGACAGGCGTTGCGCTTGGTTCGGGGGATGCCGTCGGTTCGGGCGTTGCGCCCGGTGTGGGCGTCCCACTCGGCACATCAAAGCGCAGGTACTGCGTCATGACGTACCCGGTCAGGCTGCCCCAGCGAACGGCACACCACGTTTCGCCGTATGCCGTGACGATGATGCTCGTTCCCTTCGGGATTTCCGCCAGCACGGGGTATTCTGTGCCCGCACCCTGCCGGAGGTTGAGCGTCGAGGCGGTGGAATTGACAATCGCGGTCTGTTCGCCGCTTGTCGTCGGCACAGGCGTCAATTCGATGCCGACAGCGCTGAAATCAAGGCTGCTTGCCAGCACATAGCCGTCAATGCCGCCCGCCGTCACGCGGCACCAGCTGCCGTCGCTGCTCTGCACGGCAATTTGAACACCCTGCGGCAGGTTCATCAGCACCACCGCAGCAGTAGACGGGGTCGCCCGAAGCGCTGTCGCCGTCCTGACCATCGCAGAACGCCCGGTCTGGCTCGTTTTTCCCGGATAAGTATCGCTGAACGTGAGATACCCCGCCGCGCAGTAGCCTGTTTTCGCGCCATACTGTATGCTTGCCCAGCCGTTCTCCACCGCGAACACGCACAGCACCGCGCCGCCGGGGATGGTGGACTGCACCGCCGCGTCGTAGCTGCCGGACGCGCGCAGATTCAGTGAATTCGTGCCGGTCACGGTCGCCCAGCGGGTGATGGGTGTCGGGTTTTCGTCGCTCTGCGTCGGCGGCGTGCCGGTGAACGTCAGATTTTCCGTGCGGACGTAGCCGACAATCCGCCCGAAGCGGATGAGCGTCCAATTTTCGCCCTTTGCCAGCACGGTCACGGCGGTTCCGGCGGGCAGCGTCGTCAGCAGTGTGCCGTTGTCCGAGGCGGTCAGGCGCACGTTCAGCACGTCCTCCACATTCACCAGCGTCACCATTGCCTGATTAGGCGCGGCGGGCGAAATCGTCGCGGGGGCTTCAGTCGCCGTCACGGGCGCGTCGCCCACGGGCGGCAGAATCGTGTGCGTGAAGGTGTACTGCATCCGCACGCAGTTCTCGTAGTAGAAGCCGAGAATCTGGTCGTATGTATAGCCCAGGTTCGCCATCTGCTGTGCCCCGCGCTGGCTCATGCCGATGCCGTGTCCGTAGCGCCTGACGGTCAGAACAAACGTCTCCCCATCTGCCTTGACCGACCAGAGTTCGTTTTTCGTCGTGTTAATGGACAGATTGAGGGCGCTTTCCAGCTCGCTGAAAATGTCGAACGTCAGCGTCAGGCGGCGCGTTTCGCCATCCACAAGCGCCGTCACGTCAAAATCCAGCTTCGTATATAAGCGGCTGGGTGCGGCGTACTTCGGCGTGTGCGGCGTAACGGCCTCGATGCGCAGAATCGTCGCATTCGGCGCTTTCGCCTGCAACAGGCGCGTCAGGGTCTGATTCTGGCTTGCGTGGGAAAATGCAGCGTAAATCGTCATCTTGCGCGTGCTGCTGTACGGGTTCATGCGGTCGAACGGGTCGTCCTTAACCGTCAGGTAATTCACGCCGGATGAGCCCCACGCGTTGCGGGCGGATTCGGTCTGCCCACCGTTGGACGCGGTGTAGTACGTCCCGGTCAGCTTGCCGTCGTTCATGGCGACGATGCCGCGCGTTGCGTCCACCGCCTCCGCCGCCCGGTCGCGCTCCGCCGGACTGCCGTTGTACACCTGGTCAGCGGTCGTGTCCACAACGTCGTAGACCTTCGATGCGTTCGCATTTATGGCGCGCAGGGTGTACGTCCGCGCCGCAACCGCCTGTGCTTTCAGGGCTTCCAATGCCGAGGAGGACCCCATTTCATACGGCACGACGCCATAGAGGTACGATTCGATGTACACGTTCGCCACGACATAGAGCCGATACGTCCCGCTTTCCAGCTTCGACACAAGGTGCAGGTCACCGGGGTAGACGTTTTGCGGTCTTCTTGCCTGCGCAATGCGGAATCCGCCGTCCGTCTGCCGACGCCTGAGCGCCATCTCCCGCCCCATGCTGACCGTCTCGCCGCCCCGCGTCAGGCGGATTTCGCCCGTCGCGCTGCTGTGGCTGATGCTGACTTTCTCGCCATTCGCCAGCGCCATCGTCTGCCCGCCGCTGACCGCCATTGCGCCGACCGCCGTCACCGTGAGCGACGCGGGATTGCTGCCAATGGACAGCAGGCGCACACGCACCATGCCGTTGCGTGTGGCAGCACTCCGCTCCAGCGGCGCGGCGTGCACGGCAACATCCGCCGTGTCCTCGGCGAATGATGTGGGCATTGCAGAGAGCATCAGGAAAAGCATCAGGAGCAGGCACAGCGCCCGCTGGTATCGGAATTGCACGGGAAAATCCTCCTTGTGGTGGTACTTCTCCTCCATTGTAGCAGAAAGCGCCCGACGTGTCATGCAGATTGTAACAAACCGCGCTGGAAATTTCCGTCACGCACAAAAAGGCAGGCGCTCCGACCTGTTGGGTTCAGGTCAGAACGCCTGTCGGATGATGCGGATTATTCCTGCGTTTCCGTTTTCTTCGCGCGCGGCTTGCGGGCAGGTTTGTCTGCCTTTGCCGCTTCCTTCGCCGCCTTGTCCGCCTCGATTTCCGCCTTCGTGCGGCGCTTGCGGGCGGGCTTCGCGGGGGCTTCCGCGGTCACTTCCGCCGCAGCGGCTTTTGCCGCCTTGTCAGCTTCAATTTCCGCCTTTGTGCGGCGCTTGCGGGCAGGCTTTGCAGGCGCTTCGGCGGCTTTTGCGGCTTCCTTGGCTGCCTTCTCCGCTTCCTTCGCCGCCTTGTCGGCCGCAATCTGCTCCTTCGTGCGGCGGACGCGCTTGGGCTTCACGGGTTCTTCCTTCTCATACGGATACGGGACGACCACTGGGTTCGCCTCCGCGTCGTCGTCAGAAGATGCTTTCTCCTGATTCGATGCGGAGTCATGGTCGAAGCGCCCGCTCACCAAGCCTTCGTACAGTTCCATATATTTCTTGGAGGAGTTCGTCCAGCTGTAATCGCCAGTCATGCCGCGCTGCTGGAGCGTGTGCCACACATCCTTGTGGTTCTCGTAGTAGTCGATGGCGCGGTTGATGACATTGAGCATGTCATTAGCGTTGTAGTTGAAGAACGTGAAGCCATTGCCGTCGCCAGTGTACTCGTTGTAGGACAGCACCGTGTCGCGCAGACCGCCCGTTTCGCGGACAATCGGCACTGTGCCGTAGCGCAGGGCAATCAGCTGGCTCAAGCCGCACGGCTCGAACTGGCTGGGCATAAGGAACATGTCGCAGCCCGCGTAGATTTGATGCGCCAGCGCGTGGTCCATCGCGAACCGCGCCGCGACCTTGCCCTTGAACTCGCCCTCTGCCCACGAGAACAGATTGACATAGCGGCTCTCGCCCATGCCCAGCACAACCAGCTGCACGTTCTCGCTCATCAGGTCGCCGATGATGTAGTCCACAAGGTCAAGCCCCTTCTGGCTGCTCAGGCGGCCCACCATGCCGATAATCGGCACATTCGGGTCAACGGTCAAACCGAGCTTCTCCTGCAATTCCGCCTTGCACTTTGCCTTGCCGGACAGGTCATCCGCGGTATATTCCGCCGGAATGCGCGCGTCCGTCGCGGGATTGTAGTCCGCCATGTCGATGCCATTGAGCACGCCGAACACTTCACGCTTGCGCGCGCGGAGCAGCCCATCCAGCCGCTCACCGTAGTATGCCGTCTGAATTTCCTCGGCATAGGACGGGCTAACGGTGGTGATGATGTCGGAATACACCAGCGCAGCCTTCATGAAGTTCGCGCAGCCGTAGCATTCCAGCTTGTCGTCCGTCCACAAGCTGTCGCCCAGACCCAGCACATCCTGCACTTCGCGGATGCCGAACACGCCCTGATACTGCAGATTGTGGATGGTGAACATGGTCTTGATGTTCGCGAAGAACGGCAGGTGGGCATACTGAATTTTCAGCAGTGCGGGCACCATGCCGGACTGCCAGTCATGCGCATGAATCACGTCGGGCTGGAAGTCCAGCAGCGGCAGGGCGTTCAGCGCCGCGCGGCAGAAGAAACCGAAGCGTTCGTACTCGTCGCCGCCCATGCCATAGATATACGGACGGCCAAAATAGAACTTGTTGTCCACAAAGTAGAACTTCACGCCGTCCTTTTCCAGCAGTTCAATGCCGCAGTACTGACGACGCCAGCCCAGCGCGACCTCGAAATCAGTCACATGGGTCATCTGGTCAACATACTGCTTCGGCACCGCCGCATACAGGGGCAGCATCACGCGCACGTCGTGACCCTGCTTCGCCAGAACGGGCGCCAGCGCGCCGACAACATCCGCCAGACCGCCGGTCTTGATAAACGGGACGCACTCGCTCGCCGTAAAGAGAATCTTCATCGTTTCTATCCTCCATCAGAAATATTTCCTGCCGGGGGCAAGGGAAAAGCAATCAGGGAAATTCAGCGAATTAAGCTCAGATACGATTTTCAGATGAGAATGAGCCAAGATGCGAAGCGAATTTTTTCTTTCCTGCTAACTGGAGTGAAACGCAGCGTAGCAGCGCTACGCTAAGTGGAACGACCGGACGCAGGAAGGAAAAAGGCGCGAGCAGATGGCTCAGGCGAATCTGAAAAGCGTATCCAAAAAACCGCACCAACAGTATAGCACATATTGGCGCGGTTTGCAAATCCGAACCGCGTCAATTCGATTTAGGCGATTCGTGGGTTAGATAACAACGTTTTTGGCAATGACAATCGGGTACGCCGCCGGGCCGATGAGCCGTGCGCTGCGCTTGATGACCGTTTGCTTGTCCAGAATGCAGTTTTCGATGGAAGCGTCGTTGTGCACCTGACCATCCTGCATGATGATGCAGTTCTTCACATGCGCACCGGGGGCAATGCGCACGCCGCGCGCCAGCACAGAGTTCTCCACCGTGCCTTCGATGATGCAGCCATCCGCCACCAGCGAGTTGACGACGGTCACATTGTCGCCATATCGGGCGGGCATCTCGTCGCGAACCTTGGTGTACACAGGCAGCTCCGCCGTGAACAGACGATGGCGAATCTGGGTATCCAGCATATCCATATTGAACTTGAAGTAGCTCTGCACGGAGTCCATGCGCCAGCACAGACCAGTGTACGCCCACGCATTCACGCGCGCCGTGCCTTCCGTCACCAGACGGAGCAGCACATCACGGTTGAAGTCATGATAGCCGTGCGCCACGCCCTTGTCCACCAGCGTGCGCAGCAGCTCGCGCTTCATCACGACGACCTCCATGCTCGTCAGCGGCAGGTTCGGATGCGTCGGATCAACTTCCATGTCCGTCACCATGCCGCTTTCATCCACCGCCAGATAGCAGCCCAGCTCGTCGCGCTGCATGTTCGGATCAGCGGTGTACATGATGGTGATGTCCGCGCCGCTGTTCTGATGATACGCCACAAACTCCGCGATATTCGCGTTGTAGATGATGGTGGAGTTGCTCAGCACCAGATATTCCTGCTTGGAGCGGGAGAGATAGTTGGTGTTGGAACGCAGCGCATCCAGCATACCAGAGTACACGCCAACATTCTCGCGCGTCAGGAACGGCGGCAGCACCTTGAGGCCGTCATTCTTCCCGTGCAGATCCCACTCCTTGCCGGAGCCGATGTGATCCATCAGGGAGTGATAATTCTTCTGCATGATAACGCCGACGTTCTTGATGCCGCCGTTGACCATCGAGGACAGCAGGAAGTCAATGACGCGGTAGCGGCCGCCCACAGGCAGCGCCGCGATGGCGCGGGTCAGGGTCAGCTCGCGCAGATTGGCGTCATTTTCGCCGGTGTAGATAACACCCATTACGTTTTTCATTTTCTTACATCCTTTCCGCTGCTGTGATTATCAGAATTTGGTGTTTTCGTCCACCTGCTGACCCGCGGTCACGCTGACACCGGCGGGAAGGGTGACGCCCTGACCGACGACGGCGATATTGCCCGTCTCTTCGCCGACCATGCAGCCCGCACCAATCACGGCGTTCTCCGCCACAATCGCCCGACGGACAACCGCGCCGCGCTTGATGACCGCATAGGGCATGACAACCGAGTCAATGACGCTTGCGCCCTCTTCAATGGTCACGCCTGCGAAAATCACGGAGTGCTGCACAGAGCCGTAGACTTCCGAGCCTTCCGTAACCAGCGAATCGCTCACGACAGCGCCCTTGGCGATGTAGTGCGGCGCAAGGCCCGGATTCTTGGCATAGATGCGCCACTTCTTGTCATGCAGGTCAATCGGCATGGGCACGCTGAGCAAGTCCATGTTCGCTTCCCACAGGGATTCAATCGTGCCAACGTCCTTCCAGTAGCCCTCGAAGTTGTATGCCACCATGACCTGCTTGTCGTTCAGCATCGCGGGGATGATGTTCTTGCCGAAGTCATTGGCGGATGTCTTGTCTGCCTCGTCCGCGGTCAGGTACGCGCGGAGCTTCGCCCACGAGAAGATGTAAATGCCCATGGACGCCTTGTTGGACTTGGGCTGCTTGGGCTTTTCTTCAAATTCAACAATGTTGTCGTCCGCGTCCGTATTCATGATGCCGAAGCGGCTCGCTTCTTCCCACGGCACAGGGCGCACAGCAATCGTCGCATCCGCGCCTTTGCGGATGTGGTACTGCAGCATGGCATTGTAGTCCATCTTATAAATATGGTCGCCGGAGAGAATCAGGACGTAATCCGGGTCATACTGCTCGATAAACGCCATATTCTGATAGATGGCGTTTGCCGTGCCGCGATACCAGTCGCCCGTCTTGCCCGTCTGATAGGGCGGCAGGACGAACACGCCGCCGGTGGACAAGTCCAAATCCCACGGTGCGCCGGAGCCGATGTAGGAATTCAGTTCCAGCGGCATATACTGCGTCAGCACACCCACGGTGTCAATGCCGCTGTTGGTGCAGTTGGACAGCGGGAAGTCAATGATACGGTACTTGCCGCCGTAGGGAACAGCCGGCTTTGCCACCTTCTTAGTCAGGACACCCAGACGGCTGCCCTGTCCGCCTGCCAGCAGCATGGCAACACAGGTCTTCTTTTTCATGATGAGAACACGCTCCTTCATCCTTGTTTCTTGCGAAGCGCACCGACCGTGCAGGATTCGCGCCGCCCTCGGTGCATCAGGTGGCACGGTGATGTATGTGAAACAGCGCTTTCGCTCCTCCCCTGATTGCGGCGAGCGCCGATTCAGCCGATGGAAATGGAATTGGCTTTGCCGGCGGACTTTTCCGGCAGGGGCTGCGGTTTCTTTGCCGTTTGGGATGCTTTCTTTGGCGGCACATCCGCGATTTCCGGGATAACGCGCGCTTTCTTCGCCTTCTCCGGCAGCGGGTCGCGCTGGTAGGTGAAGTACACCGTCGCGAGCGGCGGCACGCAGATATCGCAGCTGTATTGGAAATCCTGAAGCTGCTCTTCTTCCGTGCGAATCGCCCAGTTGTTGTACTGATTCGAGCCGCCGTATTCCTTGCGGTCGGTGTTGAAGCACTCCGTCAGCGTACCCATCTGCGGCAGCCCGATGCGGTACTGCGGATGGAACACAGGCGTGAAGTTCGTCACGCACAGGAGCGAATTGCCCCGCTTATCCGTGCGCAGGAACGCAACGATGGAGTTATCGCTGTCGTTCGCCTGAATCCACTGGAAGCCGTCCCAGCTGTCATCAATCTGGTAGAGCGCGGGCGTCGTGCGGTAGATTTCGTTCAGGCGCTTGCAGCACTGCTGCACCTGCGGATGATTCTCGTACAGCAGCAGGAACCAGTCCAGCTGGTCGTCATACTTCCACTCGATGAAGTGCCCAAACTCGCCGCCCATGAACAGCAGCTTCTTGCCCGGATGCGCCATCGTGTAGCCATACAGCGCGCGAAGTCCCGCGAACTTCTTCCACAAGTCGCCCGGCTGTTTGTCCAGCATCGAGTGCTTGCCGTGCACCACCTCGTCGTGGCTGAACGGCAGGATGTAATTCTCCGAAAAGGCGTACATCAGCGAGAACGTCAGCTTGTCGTGGTGATACTTGCGGTAGACCGGGTCGAGCTTGATATATGCCAGCATATCATTCATCCAGCCCATGTTCCACTTGAACCCGAAGCCCAGCCCGCCCAGATAAATCGGGCGCGTCACCATCGGATAGGCGCTGGATTCCTCCGCCACCATCATCACACCGGGAAAATCACGGTAGACGGTTTCATTCATCCGGCGCAGGAAAGCAATCGCATCAAGATTCTCGTGTCCGCCGTACTTGTTGGGCAGCCATTGCCCCGGCTCACGGCAGAAGTCGTACATCAGCATGGGCGTGACCGCATCCACACGCAGCCCATCGGCGTGATACCATTCCAGCCAGAAGCAGGCGTTGGAGAGCATGAACGAGTTGACCTCGCCGCGCGCGTAGTCGAACATGTGCGTCCCCCACTGCGGCATATCGCCGCGCCGGGGATCGGGATGCTCATAGCAGGGCGTACCGTCGAAGCGGCGCAGTCCCATTGCGTCACGCGGGAAATGCGCGGGAACCCAGTCCAGCAGCACGCCGATGCCCGCCTGATGCAGCGCGTCAATGAGCGCCATCAGTTCCTTCGGTTCGCCGAAGCGCGCCGTCGCCGCATAGTAGCCGGACACCTGATAGCCCCACGACATATCCAGCGGATGCTCCATCACCGGCATGAACTCCACATGCGTGTAGCCCATTTCTTTGAGGTACGGCACGAGTTGTTCGGCAATTTCCGTGTACGTCAGGAACGTGCCATCCTTGTGCCGCCGCCACGAGCCAAGGTGCATCTCGTAGATGTTCACCGGACTGTGGTACGGGTCGTAGGCCTTGCGCGCCTCCATCCAGTCCGCGTCGCCCCAGCGGTAGCCGCTCAGGTCGTAAATACGACTGGCAGTGTCGGGGCGCATCTGCATGGCGAACCCATAGGGGTCAGCCTTGTCCTGCCACGTCCCGTCCTGCGCCTGAATGCAATATTTGTAGGTTGTCAGTTTCTTTGCCGCGTCGGGATAATCATAGCGTTTCGGGTCACTCTTCACATCGAAGGTTTCCGCGGGCAGCCGCACTTCCCATGTACCGTCGTAGACCTTCTGCATGGGCGTTTTTTCCTTGTTCCACTGGTTGAATTCGCCAATGAGAGAAACCGCCCGCGCGTTCGGCGCCCAGACAGCGAAATGCCACATTTCCTGTCCGTCCTGCGTCACCGGGTGCGCACCGAGCATCTCATAGGCTCTGCGGTTCGTTCCCTGATGGAACTGGTCCCGCACCGCGGCGGTCGGGCCGTTGTAGCGCATAGTTACACCTGCCTTTGCTTGCGTTGCGTTCCTCCGCCTGCAATCGCGGAGAGCCGCGTTTGCGTTCTTCACTCTTTTCACTTACTATTGAATCACTTTTATGCATTTTCGTCAAGTCATATTCAGCATTTTCTCCTGCATTTTTTGTGATTTTCGGAAAGTGCGTTCATTTTGACCGTAGACGATGCGGTAAGTATTTCGCCATTGCCGACATAAATTCCTGCTCATGCACGAAATTTTCCGCGCATAAACTGGTTTTGCGCCGTCGGAGCGAAAACTGTTTCCCCCGTGCGGCGATTTGTGCAATCCGAACATTTCCCGAAATTTCTGTGAAAAGGTTGTGTGCCCATGAAACAAAAACAGCTGTTGTCGTTTCTTGTGTGTATCCTGATGCTGTCTTCCTGTGCCGCGCCGACCGATTCCACGCTTGACAGCGGCTTAACACTTCGGGTCTACTTCGCCGATGCGGAGGAAATCCGTCTGCTGCCGCTGGAAGACTACGTTTTCGGCGCATTGGCGGCAGAGATGCCCGCGAATTACGCGCCGGAAGCGCTCAAATGCCAAGCAGTTGCCGCCCGTACGCGTGCCGTCGCGCAGAGCCATGCGTTCGGCGGAAATGGGTGCGTCCGCCACCCGGACTGCGATATCTGCACGGACAGCGCGTGCTGTCAGGCGTACCAGACGGATGCGCAGCTGCACGCCCGCTGGGGCAGCGAGTACGTCGTTCTCCGCGCGCGCATTGACCGCGCGGTCCGCGCAACAGACGGCTTGCTGCTCACCAGCGGCGGCTTGCCCATCGAAGTGCTGTACCACGCCTGTTCCGGCGGAAAGACTGAAGATGCCGCTGCCGTGTTCGCGTCCGCCAAGCCGTATCTGGTCAGCGTAGACAGTCCCGGCGAAGAGGGGTACGCCGGCTTCCGCGCTGACACGTCCTTCTCCTGCGAGGAAGCGGCAGATCTGCTCCTGCGCGCTTTTCCCGGCTGCGGCGTGACGGCGGACACGCTGCCCAGCGCGATTCGTCTGCAATCCACGACTGCTTCCGGGCGCGTCGCGACGCTGCTGGTCGGCAGTCAGACCGTCCGCGGCGCTGATTTCCGCAAAGCGCTTTCCTTGCGAAGCACCTACTTCACTTGGGAGGCGGATGGCGACCGCATCGTTTTCCACACCGTCGGATACGGGCACGGCGTCGGCTTATCGCAGGCAGGCGCACAGGCAATGGCGGCGGACGGCGCGGATTTCGCGGAGATTTTGGCGCACTACTACCCCGGCACGCAGCTGACGCGGATGGATAAAGCAGGTTTTTCCGGCTCATAATAGGAGAAAACGCCCCATGCGGCATGGTTGAGGTGATTTTCTCATGGCTGACCGTCACTTTCGTTCTCTTTTCCGCGCGCTGCATCTGCGCCGGGAGCAGTGGACATTTCTGTTGATGGCGCTGTTGTGCGTCTCGGTGATTGTCGGCACGGCACTGTGGACGCGGCAGGCGGAATTTGCGCGTGTGACGCCGACCCCGCCTGTCTCCGGCGACATATCCGCCGCGCAGCTGCTTCAGCAGTCGCTTGACAGTGCGCAGACCGCCACGCCCGCGCCGACAGTCTCCCCCACCGTCCGCAGCGTTACCACGCCGCTCGAAAGCATGACGCTGCTGCGTCCCTTCGACAACACGCGGATGCGGCAAAGCAGCGCCACGGGCTTGTGGGCGCTGCACGATGCGGCGGATTACGCCGGGGCGGAGGGCGCAAAAGTCAGCGCCATGGCGGACGGCACCGTCATCAATTGCGCGGACTGCGGCATTTTCGGCGCGTATGCGGAAATCGACCACGGCGGCGTCATCGTGCGCTATGCGAACCTGTCGATGCTCTACGCGATTCGCGCGGGCGATCCGGTTCGCGCTGGGCAGACGATTGGCTTCATCGGGCGCACGATGCCTGAGGAATGTGATCTGCCTGCACACCTGCACCTGCGGATTGTCGTCGGCGATACAGCGGTTGATCCAGAGAAAGTGCTGCAAAACGGCATTTTTCCTGACCCGTAAAAAAAGACGCACATGGGTGTTGCATTTTCATCGAAATCGGCGTATAATACAACAGGTTAAACTTGTATTATAACGTCTTATTCGACTCGGAAGGAGCGATTCCCTATGTGCGGCATCGTTGGCTATATTGGCGCGCAGCAGGCGCAGGACATTTTATTGGACGGACTTTCCCGATTGGAGTACCGCGGCTATGACAGCGCGGGCATTGCGGTCATGGACGGCGGCGTCATTCGGCTAAGCAAGGCGAAGGGACGGCTGGCGAATCTCGCCGCGCGTGTGGCATCGAATCCCCTGCCCGGCACCATCGGCATCGGTCACACGCGCTGGGCAACCCACGGCGAACCAAACGACATCAACGCCCATCCGCACACGGACATGAAGGGGCATATCGCCGTCGTCCACAACGGCATCATCGAGAACTACGAGGAGCTGCGCACTCAGCTGAAGGCGAAGGGCTGCGTGTTCGTATCCGAAACGGACACGGAGGTAATCGCCCATCTGCTGCATACGCTTTACGACGGCGACATGCTCTCGACCATTCTGCACGCGCAGACAATGCTCGAAGGCAGCTACGCATTGTGCGTTCTGAACGCCGAGGCGCCGGATACGCTCTACTGCACACGCAAGGATTCTCCGCTTGTCGTCGGGCTGTCGGACGGCGCACAGTACGTCGGCAGCGACATTCCAGCGCTGATTCGCCACACGCGGACGGTGGAGCTGCTTGATGAACGCGAAGTCGCCGTGCTGACCCGGAGCGGCGTACGCGTATACGACCATTTCGGCAACGAGCGCGCGCTCAAGCCCATTCACGTTGATTGGGACGTGGAAGCGGCGGAAAAAGGCGGCTATGCGCACTTCATGCTCAAGGAGATTCACGAAGAGCCCGCCGCGCTGAAAAAGACGTTTTCCGCCCACGTCGACGCAGAAAAAATGGCGATTCGCCCCGGCGCGTTCCCGATTTCGGCGGAAGAAGCGAATTCCCTGCGCACGCTGACGATTGTCGCCTGCGGCACAGCGTACCACGCGGGTGTCGTCGGCAAGTATGTAATCGAGAAGCTGGCGCGGCTGCCCGTGGTGGTGGATGTAGCATCCGAGTTCCGCTATCGCAACCCGATTCTGGGCGCGGGCGACTGCTTCCTTGCCATTTCGCAGAGCGGCGAAACGGCGGACACGCTGGCCGCCATGCGCGAGGCGGAGCGGCTGGGCGCGAAAGTGATGGCGCTAACAAACGTCGTCGGCTCGTCGATTGCCCGCACCGCTGGGGATTGCGTCATGTACACCTACGCGGGGCCGGAAATCGCCGTCGCAAGCACAAAAGCATACATCACGCAAGTGGAAATGATGGTGCTGCTGGCGATTGACCTCGGCGTGAAGCGCGGACATCTAACGGAGAGCGTAGCATCGGAGCTTCTGCGGCAGATGGCGGACATTCCCGCGCTGGCGGAGCAGGTGATGGCGCTCGAACCCGCGGTGCAGCGCTTCTCCAGCCTGTACCACGACCGTCAGCATGTATTCTACATCGGGCGCGGGCTGGACAACGCGCTGGCAATGGAAGCGTCGCTGAAACTGAAGGAAGTCAGCTACATCATGTCCGAAGCGTATGCGGCGGGCGAACTGAAGCACGGCACAATCGCGCTGATTGAACAGGGCACGCTGGTCTGCGCGCTGCTGACGCAGGAGCATCTGGCAGATAAAACGCTCTCGAACGTGCGCGAAGTAAAGAGCCGCGGCGCGAAAGTCCTCATTGTCTGCCCGGAAGCCCTGCGCGACCGCGCCGCGAAGGATGCGGACGAACTCTGGGTCATCCCAGACGCTGCGTCGGACTTGCTGCCGCTGCTGGCGATTATCCCCGTGCAGCTGTTCGCCTACTACATGGCGGTCAGCCGCGGCTGCGACGTTGACAAGCCGCGCAATCTGGCGAAGTCGGTGACGGTGGAGTAAGGAGACCCCGAGGGCGCTGCCCTTGAACCTGCCAGAGGCTCTGCCTCTGGACTCCGGCAGGGCTCTGCCCTGCACCCGCGAAGGGTCTTCGACCCTCTCGACACCCATTTCGCGATTGAGTTGAGCGCTCTTGCATACTTTTTCCGCGTGTTAATTGATGGAAACGGTATACGAAAAGGCGATTCGGAGTTACCTTCCGAACCGCCCTTTTTGATGTGATTATACTATTTCCAAATGAGAATGCGCCAAGATGCGAAGCGAATTTTTCGCGCTGGCTAACGCGAATGAAACGCAGCGTAGCAGCGCTACGCTAAGTGGAATGAGCGGACGCAAGCGCGGAAAAGGCGCGAGCAGATGGCGCAGGTGAATTTGGAAATAGTATTAGAACTCCCGTGCGCCCTTCAGGAACGCGCAGTAGCACTTGTATTCTTCCCACAGGTCAACCTTGCTGATGACCTCCCACGGCGCGTGCATACTCAGCACCGGGATGCCGCAGTCGATGACGTTCATGCCGTACTTGGCGCAGATGTAGGCAATCGTTCCGCCGCCGCCGACATCCACCTTGCCCAGCTCCGCCGTCTGCCAGCACACGTTCGCTTCGTCGCAGATGCGGCGCACCTGCGCAACAAACTCCGCGTTGGCGTCATTCGAGCCAGACTTGCCGCGGCTGCCGGTGAACTTGTTGAACGTCACGCCATTGCCGACGATGGACGCGTTGCGCTTCTCAAACACGCCCGCGAAGTTCGGGTCAAAGCCCGCGCTCACGTCGCTGGAGAGCATACGGCTGTTCTGCAGGCAGCGGCGCAGGGTCAGCGGCTTGTCCTCGCCCGTCACACAGGCAATCAGTTCTGCCATCGTGTTCTCAAAGTACATAGCGCCCATGCCCGTTGCGCCGACGCTGCCGATTTCTTCCTTATCGGTCAGCACCGCCGCGAGGGTGTATTCCGGCGTGCCTTCATAATTCAGCACAGCCGCCATCGACGGATACGCGCACACGCGGTCGTCGTGGCCGTAGCCCATAATCATGCTGCGGTCGAAGCCGAGGTCGCGCGCATGGCCCGCAGGAACAGCTTCCAGTTCGGCGGAGATGAAATCTTCTTCGTCGATGCCGTACTGCTCCTTCAAAATGTCCAAAATCGCGGTCTTGACCGGGTCTTTGTCGGTATCCTTCTTCGGTTCGCTGCCGATGATGATGTTCAGGCTGTCGCCTTCAATCACCTTTGCGGCGGTCTTGCCCATCTGATCAGCGGCAAGGTGAATCAGCAGGTCAGAGATGTAGAAGACGGGGTCGCCGGGCTTATCACCGATATTCAGCGTGACGGTCGTGCCGTCCTTCTTGACAACAACGCCGTGGAGCGCCAGCGGCAGCGCCACCCACTGGTACTTCTTGATGCCGCCGTAGTAGTGCGTGTCGAGGTACGCAAGGTGCTCATCCTCATACAGCGGATTCTGCTTGATGTCAATGCGGGGCGAGTCGATGTGCGCGCCCAGAATGTTCATGCCGCGCTCCATCGGCTTCTCACCGATGATGAAGAGCATGATATCCTTGTTCATCCACGCACGATAAACGCGGTCGCCCGCCTTGAGCGTTTCACCGTTCTTGACGACGTCCATCAGGTTCTTGAAGCCCCTTGCTTCCGCCTGACGCACGCCCTCCGCGACGCACTCACGCTCGGTCTTGCCGTTGTTCAGGAATGCCATATAATCCTTTGCGAAGGCGGAAAGCTGTTCCTTTTCATCCTCCGCGAGGTTTTCCCACGCATTTTTGCGGTACATAGCGTATTCTCCTTTGAAAGGTGCATTTTCCAGTCTCCCGGAATGCATTTATTATACGTCAAATCGTGCAAAAGTGCAACCATCCGCCGCATTTCTTTCGTACCATTCAAAAAACCGGGCAGTCTTTTGAACTGTCCGGCTAATGAGAGGCGCTGGGGCGTTGCCCCAGACCCTACAAGGGACGCTGTCCCTTGACCCTTTCGCGCGATTGAGTTGAGCGCACTTGCCTACTGGTCTCGCGTGTTAATTGATAATACTGCCAAGGTGCAAGCAGATACCTTCCCTACGGCTTTCGATACCCTGTCTTAACCCACATAGTTGCGGCGCCGAAGGTTTCCAAAGGGCGATCGGAAAGCCCTTTGGTCGCACCCGCAGGCGCGAAACCCTCTGCATGACATGCAATACTATGCAAAATAGTATATATCCGCTTACTTCGTGGGGAACGCGAAATACTTGCGCGCGTTGTCGCAGGAGATGCCGCGGACGATTTCGCCGAGGATGTCATAGTCCTGCGGGAAGCGGCCATCCTCCACCCATTCGCCCAGCAGACGGCACAGGATGCGGCGGAAATACTCGTGGCGCGGATAGGACAGGAAGGAGCGGCTGTCGGTCAGCATGCCGACAAAGCCCGCCAGATAGCCAAGATTTGCAAGGCTCGTCAGCTGGTTGGTCATGCCGGTGAAATGGTCGTTGAACCACCATGCAGAGCCGTGCTGCATCTTGCTGACCGCTTCGGACGACTGGAAGCAGCCGCACAGCGTGTCAATCGCCTGATCGTCCGCCGGATTCAGGGAGTAGAGGATCGTGCGGGGCAGCCCCGACGCCGACTCGACTGCACCAAGGAACGCTGCCATCTGGTCAACGGGCGTATAGTTGTTGATGGTGTCGTAGCCAGTGTCCGGGCCGAGCTTCTCGAACATCACGCGGTTGTTGTCGCGGCGGCAGCCGTAGTGCAGCTGCATCGTCCAGTTCAGCTTCTTATACTGCGCGGCGCAGAAGAGCAGCATCGCGGTCTTGAACTGCGCGACTTCGGTGTCCGTCAGCGTCTCGCCCGCCGCCTTCTTGGCGAAGATGGCTTCAATCGCGGCATCATCCGCCGGCTCATAGACCACATAATTCAGGCCGTGGTCAGACAGACGGCAGTTGTTCTCGTGGAAGTACGCCATGCGCTTTTCCAGCGCCGCCTTCAAGTCCGCGAAGGTGTGGATTTCCATCTCCGCCGCCTTTTCCAGCTTCTCGATGTACGCCATGAAATCCGGCTTCTCGATGTTGACCGCCTTGTCAGGGCGCCATGCGGGCAGCACGTTCGTCTTGAAGGACTTGTCCGCCAGCAGCTTCTGGTGATACTCCAGCGTATCCACCGGGTCGTCGGTGGTGCAGATGGTTTCGACGTTGCTCATGGCAATCAGGCCGCGCGTGGTGTAGCCGGGCTTCTGCAGCGTCTCGTTGGCGAGGTTCCACACTTCGTCAGCGGTCTTGGCGCTCAGCGTACCGTGATAGCCGAAGAAGCGCTGCAGTTCCAGATGCGTCCAGTGGTACAGCGGATTGCCGATTGCCTTGCCGACAACCTCCGCCCACTTGCAGAACTTCTCGTAGTCGCTCGCGCCGCCTGTGATGTAGTATTCATCCACGCCCGCGCAGCGCATCAGGCGCCACTTGTAGTGGTCGCCGCCCAGCCAGACCTTCGTGATGTTCTCGAAGCGCTGGTCTTCCCAAATTTCCTTGGGGCTGATGTGGCAGTGGTAGTCGATGATGGGACAGGACGCGGCATAGTCGTGGTAGAGCTTGCGCGCCGTCTCGGTGTTCAGCAGGAAATCCTTATCCATGAAGGTGGTCATACGTCATGAACTCCTTTCAAAAATTGCTACTATATGAAACCGCACCATGCGGGGAAAAGCTTATTTGTCTTGTGCCGCCCGTGTTGAGCCTCGTTGGATGATTTCCGCCGTAAAGACGGTTTTTTCCGGCATCTCGCGCCCCTCCAGCACGCCCAGCATCGTTTCGACAATGCGCTCGCAGATAGCGGGCAGACGGTTGTCCACGCTCGTCAGCTCCGGCTCGGTACACAGGCAGAGGTTCGAGTTGTTGTAGCCGACGACGGACAAATCCTCCGGCACGCGCCGCCCGACCGCCTGCGCGTACTTCATCGCGCCAACCGCCAGCACATCCTCGCTCGCCAGCACCGCGTCGAACTGCAAGCCGTCGCGTTCCAGCTCCAGCAGACAGTCGTGCACGGCGTGAATGCTGAATTTGTCCGCGTCGAAGCGTCGCATCAGCGTCTCGTCCACCGGCAAATTGTGCGCCGCCAGCGCATCCCGGCATCCGGCGAGTTTGCGCTGCCCGGAGTTGTTGCTGGAATGGTACAGGTACAGCACGCGCTTGCATCCGCTGTCCAGCAGCTGGTTCATAGCTTCCTTCATCGCGCGCTCGTCATCGCACAGGACGCAGAACACGTTCGGGCACTGGAACGAGCCATTGAGCAGCACAACCGGCACATTCGTCGCAGCTTGGCGGATATAGGCGTTATCCTCCGAGTTTTCCTCGATGAACGTCGAGCCCATGAGCACCATGCCGTCCACATGGCGGCTGGTCAGCAGCTCGACGCCCTGCCGGCGTGCCGCGAGATCGCGGTTCGTGCAGGAGAGCAGACAGTCGTAGTGCTTCTGGCGGAAGGCATGCTCCAGGCAAGCCAGCGCGCGCGCCAGATACGGGTCAGCCGCATCCGGGCAGAGCAGCCCGATGGTCTTCATCGTGTTCAAACCCAGACCGCGCGCAAAGGCATTGGGTACATAGCCGCAGCCGTCAATGACCTTCATCACCTTCCGGCGCGTCTCCTCCGACACATGGGGGCTGTTGTTCAGGACGCGGGATACGGTTGCGATGGACACGCCTGCGTGACGGGAAATATCATAGATGTTCACTCGCGGCATTCCCCCTTCCATTCGCGGTGTGTAAACACTTCCATTCTCCGCGTCAATCC
>ENA-UEQL01000600-UEQL01000600.1-human-gut-metagenome-genome-assembly--contig:-NODE-600-length-25747-cov-9.181885_pt1 | contig 25747 bp, 21 predicted proteins | sample MGYA00242905_ERZ507926 | MGnify/ENA primary metagenome ERZ507926 (study PRJEB26167, sample SAMN06115531) | human gut metagenome | host: Homo sapiens | place: China:Henan | collected 2015-09-09 | study...
CAGAACGACTACACGCGCGACATCACCATTCCGTCGATGGATGTTGTGTGCATCAACCGCTATTACGGCTGGTACAACCTTTCCGGCGATTTGGAAGCCGCTGCTTTCGCCATGCGCATGGAGATGGATTACTGGGCGACGGTCAACAAGCCCACCATCCTCTCGGAGTACGGTGCGGACACCATCGCGGGGATGCACGGCACGGAGATGTTCACCGAGGAATTCCAGGTGGATTACTACAAGACCATCAACGCCTGCCTGGACGAGCGTCCCTTCGTCGTCGGCGAAACGCCGTGGAACTTCGCGGATTTTGGCACGCAGCAAGGCCCGATGCGCGCCGGCGGCAACCGCAAGGGGCTTTTCACCCGCGACCGCAAGCCCAAGATGGCAGCGCATTATTTCCGTGAGCGGTGGGAGAACTTTAAGAAGTAAGGGTAGATGAAACCGAGGTCACTGTCGATTTAGGCGGCAGTGACCTCGGTTTATTTGCATTTTCCCAGCATCTATGCTATCATAGAGCATATCGCCAATCTGTTTCATCGGAGGTGTATATGTCCAATCCTCACCGAATTTCTATTTTCCTTATCCTTCTGCTCTTTCTTGGGCTGATTTTTGTAGCCGTTAGCGACCTTCTTTCCTTCCACGAAGACGACTTCGACCTTTCGGAAGCCCTCGTGCAGGTACAGGTGCAGACGCCCCGCCATTATGATTCATCCGACGTCGAAGAACCCGTGAACTACCTGCTCGCCAGCAAACGCCGCATCCATTCTGCAACTCCATAAGAAAGAACGATGCCGACGGGATATTCCGCAACCTGTCGTCACTTATGATGGCCGTCCTGAGTTCCCGTGTCCTGGACCACGAGCATTCGTATCAGGCGTTCACGGTCGGAATCCTTCTGAAACTGCATGGGGCATACTCCATGTATGCGGATGGGGAGAGGGGGAAGGGGTACTACGACATCCTCCTGAAGAGCAACAGCCCTTGCGACCCTCATATCATCATGGAGTTCAAAAAGACCCGTTCCAACGCCAGTGACGATACCTTACGGAAAACGTCCGAAAACGCATTGGAGCAGATCCGCGACAGGAAGTACTTCCACGGATTGAAAGGAAATGTCCTGATGCACGGGATAGCGGTACGCGGAAAGGATGTCCTGGTGTCATCCGATACCGTGTCCCTGTGATCCGTTACCGGAAAACATCCATAAATGCTCCGGAGAAGATAGGTCCCCTTACAAGGCGATGGTCGAGGACCTGAAACCTTAGGTGCCGGGAATCATCCGAAGACGAACGGATGAGCAGTCGATATTATTACATATGATGTCGATTGACATGCATGATATCCGCACACAAGGTGCTGTTGGCATCGGTCGCTGCACTGATGCTTATGGCATCGGCACCGTATATTCTGTTGGCAGATACGGGGGAAGGGAGCACAAGCGAAGACCCCGTTGAAGTCGAACCGTCCTTCAGTCTAAGGTACGACGGAGGGGCTCTGCCGCTCTATAAAGAAGACATAGTGATGAATGGCATACCGATGACGAAATGGTCGTCGAAGATAGAGGGATTCTCAGAGGAGAAGGTCTCCATCGAATGGTTCAAACACGGGACCAGCGAAAAGGTGGATCCGTATAACGACACAACTCTGGAAACAAATTATCTTGCGGGACCTGCACTTGCCGGAGGTTACGACGTACTTATAAAATACGACGGTCAGGAGGTCTACAACAAATACGTGGTCATAGAGAAGACCAACTACGTCAAGATCTCCCAGGAGTCCGAGTTCACAGAACGCATTGAAACAAACAACGGATACGACACGGCGAACTACGCCATCGTGGCCGAGATGAACGGCAAACTGTATGCCATGGGGTATGAGAAAAGCGGAGAGAGCCACGAAGCGGAGGCCATAGAGGTCTTCGCGAACGAGGACGGCTCCATAACCCTGGGGGACACACACGTACTGACGTTCATCCCAAGTAAGAACAAGTTCAACAACAGCCTCTGGGACTTCGGTACCGGAAAAAGAGGAAAGGGCACCATGCTGGTATCCGGAAACGACATCGGATCGTTCTACCCCCCTAACGAGACCTATAAGGAATACGGCATAACCGTCAAATTCTCCGACGGAGAGAGCGAATCGTTCTCGGTAGGCGGCAAGATGATGCCGTCCGGATCTGTGATAACCTATAACGCAGGCAAGGACATCAACAGCCCATATCTGCGCCTTGTGGATAACGGGGACGGGACCGTCTGTTTCACCGGGACCTCCATAGAGAACGATACCAGGGACTGGTCCCCCGTATACTTCTACAAGGAATACGTGGAGATCGTGGAACCCGAATTCACATGCATTTTCGCAGGGGACCTCAACAAGATATACGACGGAACACCCGTGACGATAGACACTTACAAGGACATCATCATCTCCGGCTCGTACTTTAGCTGGGAAGAGGTATGCGGATATAGTTCTAAAACGTTTGAAGTTGATGAGGGATCCGCCCTCGCCCTCCCTTATTGGATGAAGGTCGAGGATAAGGAAGGCACGCTGTGGGATTACAGCGGATATTTCGTGGACATGAAACCGACCGGTGTCATTTCCGGACCCAAGGATGTCGGATCATACATCCTTGTGATCAAGACCAGGAACACGACCTCCGACGAATTCGAAGACACCGTCTTCGCCAAGTTCGATATCACCAGCGACCATGAGCACACCTTCGGTGACTGGGAGAAGGTCGATGACGACTACCACTCCAGGAGCTGCGAATGCGGATACTTCGAGAAGGCGGAACACAGTTGGAACGATAGAGTCGTGACCACCGAACCCACCTGCACCGAAAGAGGGGAGAAGACCTACACCTGCGGGGACTGCGGAGCGACGAAAACGGAAGCCATCAATACCGTCGACCACACCTACGGACCGTGGGAGAAGAACAACGAGAACAACCACAAGAAAGTCTGCAACGTGTGCGGAGAGATCGCATACGAGGACCACTCATGGAACGATGGAGTCGTGACCACCGAACCCACCTGCGCCGAAAGAGGGGAGAAGACCTACACCTGCAGCACATGCGATGCGACTAAGACCGAGATCGTAGGTGCCACCGGACACTCCTTCGGGGACTGGACCGAGAAGGACGGCAACGAACACACGAGGATCTGTTCCAAGTGCCAGACCTCGGAGACCGAGGCCCACAGCTGGAACAACGGCGAAATCACCTTGGAACCGACCTGCACCGAGAACGGGACCAACACCTACACCTGTACATACTGTGGAGCGACGAAGACCGAGATCGTAAATGCCAACGGCCACCATCTCACCGAGTGGATCTACTTCGACAAGGACACCCACAGGAACAACTGCGACGTATGCGACCACTTCGAGGAAGGGACCCATACATGGACGACGAACGGACCCTCCGAAGACGGACTCACCACATACATCTGCGGCGGATGCAACGCCACCAAGGTGGAGGCCACCGTGACGGCCGAGACGGACGGCGGATCCGCCACGGTCAGCGGCGACACCATCTCCGACATACTGTCCCAGATGGAAGGATCCGCAGACGAGAAGAGGGTATCCATCGACACCGCCGGCATGGGCAAGGTCGTCCTCGACCAGAATTCCGTCAGCGGACTCACCTCCGCAGATGCCATCATCGACCTGACATTCGGCGAGGGTACACTGACGATATCCAAGGACGTCCTGAACACCGTGAGCGACGGAACCTCCCCCATATCCATCTCCATGAACGGGGTACAGAAGGAGGAACTGACGGATGCCCAGAAGGAAGCCGTCGGCAACGGACTCGTATTCCGCTTCGAAGCCTCCGCAGGCGACGAGAAGATACACGAGCTCGGAGGAACCGTGACTGTATCGGTGAAGTACGAACCCAAGGAAGGGGAGGATGTCTCCGCCCTTAAGGCGTACTATGTAGACGACGAAGGAGAACTCCATCTCGTCGGAGGATACTACGACGGATCCGGACACTTCGTGTTCGACACCGACCACTTCTCCTACTATGTGGTCAAGGGCGCCCAGGAGAACGGAGGAGGTGACGACGGCGACATGACGGTCTACGTGGCCGTCGCGGCCGTGGCGATCATCCTGCTGGCCGTCCTCGGATTCGTGTACATGAGGAGACACTGAAACCACACCACCCGGACGGGAGACCGTCCGGGAAACATTTTGATCTCTTGCACATGCGGTCTGCGGCGATACGGCTTTTTGAGAATACACGCCAACCGACGGAATGACCGACAATGGGCATGGAAGGGAGAATCGAAAAGTCTGGCACATCGGGATCCCTTGGAACCGTCGCTCCGACTCCCTGTCGATGAACCTATATAGAGATTCAATAATCCGGTTACCATACCGTGCCATTTGCTGGCACATATCATACCGGCGATAACATGACCTTCTGGAACGAAGAACTTGAGACGATGCCTGTCGAGGAGCTCAAAGAGATGCAGTTCAGGCTCCTGCAGAACGAGATCCGCACCATGTACGAGAAGTCCGAGTTCTTCCGCGGGAGGATGCAGTCGGTAGGACTCACCCCGGACGACATCACCGATATGGAACAGTTCAGGAAGATCCCCTGTATGAGGAAATCCGACCTCAGGGACAACTACCCGGACGGTCTCTTCGTCAGACCCTACGACGAACTGGTCAGGATCCATGTGTCTTCCGGGACCACCGGCCGCCCCACCGTGGTCGGCTACACGCAGACCGACATCGACAACTGGTCCGAGTCCCTCGCCAGAGGACTCACCTCCTTCGGCGTCGGGAAGAAGGACGTCTTCCAGAACATGCACGGATACGGACTGTTCACCGGCGGTCTCGGAGTGCATTATGCGGGAGAGAAGGTCGGCGCCACCGTCATCCCTACGGGCGTAGGCAACACCGACAGACAGATCCAACTCATGCAGGACCTCCCCGTCACCTGCCTGGCCGGTACCCCGTCCTACATGTTCCACATAGCGGACGTATGCGACCAGAAGGGCGTAGACATACGTAAACAGACGAAGGTGACCAAAGCCCTCGCCGGAGGCGAACCCTGGTCGGAATCCATGAGGAAGAAGCTCTACGACAGGACCGGCATAAAGGCATACGGATGCTACGGAGCGAGCGAATTCTACGGCCCCATGTTCCTTGAGTGCGACGCCCAGTGCGGGATGCACGTGTGGGCGGACCTCACCCTCATCGAGATCCTGGACAAGGACGGCAACCCTGTTCCGGACGGGGAATCGGGAGAGGTCGTCGTCACCATGCTGCAGAAGGAGGCGTTCCCCCTCATCAGATACAAAATCGGCGACATCTCCACCCTCACATGGGAGAAATGCAGATGCGGAAGGACCCACCCGAGGCTCGGGAGGATCACCGGAAGGGCCGACGACATGATAGTCGTCAGAGGGATCAACGTATTCCCGTCCCAGATAGAGAGCGTCATCGGGGAGATGCCCTTCCTGTCCCCGTTCTACCACATCACCCTCACCAACGAGAACTACATGGATAAGATGGTGGTGGATGTGGAGGTGCTTCCCGAGTGCCTGCCCGACGATGTGAATGCGATCAACGAGATGTCCGCCAAAGTACAGGCCAGGCTCAAGGAGATCCTCAACCTCAAGGCCGTCGTCAAGATGAACCTCCCCGGAACCCTCGAAAGGTTCGAGGGCAAGGCCAAGCACGTCACCGACAACAGGTCCTGGGACTGATCCGGGTCACGTACACTCGCCGCACGTCTTACGCCTGCCGGACCTCAGACCCCTGAGGAATCTGTGACGGTACAGGAAATAGGCCGAGGCCTCGGTCACCGCAAATATGTGGCACAGGTAATGCGGCTGCAGGAAGACCGACAGAAGCAAGGTCAGCCCCGCATAGGTCATGGTCAGGCTCGATATGTTCTGATAGAAGATGCCTTTGGCATGGTCCACCTTCCTCACGGCGGCGAACTCCGGATTCCGGTCGTTGGGTATCATGTAATTCATACCGAACGCGATCAACACCACCCCTGCGCAGATTATACTGTCCCAGGAATCCCCGAAATACAGGACGTTTTTGGCCATCAGCCCTGCGCCGTACATGGAAACGAAGACCAACGCCGCAGCCGATATGGAAAGGGCCGCGGCGGTCCCTAGTTCCGAACGTCTGCGGGAGGGACTGCGGAGGGATGCGTACATCAGTGCGGGAGGTACGGTCACGGAGAAGACGGTGAGGACCAGGAAGTAACCGATGGACCTCCACCCCCGCTCTTGTAGAACAGACCCATCTTGTCGAAACTGCCCACGAACGGATTGGGTATGACTGAGAAAACGAATATCTGGATGAGCGGGACGGTCAGCACCATCGCGGCCAAGGCCGTCCATCTGCGGTCTATTCCTTATTCCATGGGAAGGGAATATCTCCGAGATAATTAAAAGATGTATAAATTTGTACAGTGTATGACCGGCCCCCTCTTGAAAGGGGGCCGGTGTGTGTTCTAAAGAATCGTTCGCTGTCTGATCAGATGTCCCTGAAGGAGACGGAGTACTCCATCTTCTTCGCTCCGAAGTACTTCTGAACGTACTTGGCGGTCTTCTCGGGAGGGAACTCCCTGCAGGAGAACACGTCGATGAAGCACCTGTCGGTATCCTCGGCGAAGTGGCCGGAGATCATAGAGGTCTCGATGAGCTGGCAGAGGGAGTATCCCTGTACCTTGGGCTCGTCTCCGAAGAATACGACGTAAGGCTCGCCGTATCTCTTCATGTTGATCTCCTTGGCGAGATCGATGGCGAACTGGGTGATGTGTTCTTTCGAGGAGATCAGGTCGTGGTCGCACTCGCCGAGATCGATGCTGACGAGCAGTCCCCACTGCTTCTCGTTGTTGTATTTCGCAATAGCCTCCTCGTCGGAGAGGAGAGGTCCGGCCTTAGGTCCCATAGAGTACATTTTTAACGCCTCTTTATGACACACAGTATTGTGCTTGACATGGGCATCAATTCCTGATATTAAAATCGAATCCCGTCATTAGGTGATGTTAACTCCCTATTCCGACAAGGGACAAAACGATATGTCTCAAAGATTACAAAACCCCCGTTAAACAATACAGGCCTCTGGAGACGGATACCGCTCCCCAGCAAGGTTTTTTAGCCGGCACCGATATAGGCGGCATGCTAGTGACAGAATGATTTCTTCGATTTTCGAGGTTCTGATGCTTCTGTGCTTCGCGGCCTCATGGCCTTTCAACATCGCACGCTCCTACCTGTCCCGGACGGCCAGAGGGAAGAGCATAGTCTTCGAGGTGATCGTCGAGATAGGATATTTCTTCGGCATCGCCAACAAGATCGTCAATGACCAGATCAACTATGTCATCGCATTCTACATCCTGGACATCGTCCTGGTGGCCATAGACATGTGCTTGTACGTGAGGAACAGAAGACTCGACCGGCAGAACCCGTATGCCCCTGTAGAAGACGGACATTCCCCCTGAATACACACTCTTCCGTGGTGACAATCCGTCCAAATACGATGGGGGGCGGGGCATCTTCTTATTTATGCAGGAACATACGGAGAAACATGATAGTCGAGAGCGCCGGCTTCACGGACGGCAAGATCGCAGACAAGTACGGAGCGAAAGGGACCGAATTCGGAGCGGGCGGCATGCCTGCGCTGTCGTTCCCCCTGAGGATCTCGGGAGCACCTGCGGGCACCGCATCGTACGCGATCGTGTTCGACGATCCGGACTCGGTCCCGCCCTGCGGGTTCAAGTGGGTCCACTGGCTGGTAGCCGGCCTCAAAAAACCTTATCTGGACGAGGACGCGTCCCGCCTGGACCCCGACATCGTCCAGGGAGCGAACAGCTGGATGGATCGCGGGACCGACAGGAAGGGGGCGAGCGCATACGGCGGACCCTCCCCTCCCGACAGGCCCCACGAATACGTCCTGACGGTCCTGGCCTTGGATTTCGAACCCGTCCTGAAGAACGGGTTCACAGTGGAGGACCTGAACAGGGTGTCCAAGGGACACATATTGGCGAAGGCTTCCATAAAAGGCGTGTACTCCCCGAAGGAATGACCCGCCCGACCGTTTTGTCACCGAACAACCGTATTGAGCAGAGACGATACCATGTCGACCGAATCAACAGCAGACGCGGAGACCGTATTCAGAAAAGCACAGGAACTGGCGAAGAATGGGGAGACGGAAGAGGCTTTCCGGCTCTACATGGAGGCCGCGGAGACAGGTCATCCTATAGCCGCATACATGGTCGGACAGCACTACGCGGTAGGTGCCGCAGTGGAGAAGAACGAAAGGGAATCCATGTTCTGGACCACATATGCTGCCACCGACGGATACGTCCCGGCCAAGGGGGTCGTGGTGAACAGGCTGGTACGTTCCGACGGTCCGTCCGACAGGAACATATTCGAGTACGCCTCGGGAAAGGCGGAGGCCGGTTCGGCCGCCGGCATGTACATAGCCGGCATGTGCTACGACCTCGCCATAGGTACCGACCTGGACGACGGGAAGGCGTACGAGATGTTCTGCAGGTCCGCCGATGCGGGCAACCTCGACGGTGCATGTCAGAAGGCCCTCTGCATCATAAGAGGGGCCGGTACCGCACGCGACAAGGCCGCAGGGGCCGCCATGCTCAAGGAGATCTCCTCCAAAGGCAACCTCCGTGCGTCACTGAAATACGCATGGTGCCTCGAACACGGCGTCGGGACCAAAAGGGATCCGAAAGCCGCCTTCAAGATATATTCGGAACTCGCCGACAGAAAGATACCTGTCGCACAGTACGAGGTAGGCAGATGCTACATGGACGGCGTAGGCGTGGAGAAGGACGCCAACATGGCCTACAGCTGGTATCTTGTGGCACAGACGGTCGGATGTGTCGAGGCAGACTACGGGATGGCCCGGTGCCTCATGGGCGGCGTAGGTGTGAACCGTAACACCGAAGAAGGGCTGAAGATGCTCATGTCGGCCGCGGAGAGGGGTTCCGTGGACGCCATGGTCATGCTCGGACAGCTCTATTCCAAGGGAAGGCTCGTTAAAAAAGACGCCAGGAAATCCTTCGAATGGTTCAAGACCGCCGCAGACCTCGGAAACCCGTTCGCCGAGCTCACCACCGGTGACAACTACTCCGAGGGGAACGGTACCTCCAAGGACGCATCGCTCTCGTTCAGATACTACCTGCGTGCGGCCGTCCACGGCAGTACTCAAGGGTGCCACATGGCTGGATCCGACCTCATATCCGGCAACGGCGTCAAACGCGACGAAGAGAAGGGATTCCGTCTCTGCAGCATGGCGGCCGAGGACGGGTACATGAAATCCATGTACATCGTCGCCAACTGCTACGCCCACGGCAGAGGGGTGGAGAAGGACTCCGAGAAGGCATTCAGACTGCATATGGAGCTGGCCGAGAAAGGGTACATAAAATCCCAGCTGTACGTCGGCGAGTGCTATTACCATGCCAACGGGGTCGGCGAAGACTATGCGGAGGCCCGCAAATGGTTCGAGAAGGGTGCGAAGGAGGAGAATCTCTTCTGCCAGTATTACATGGGGGACATATACCACAACGGACGCGGGGTCCCGAAGGACGATGGGAAGGCCACGGAGTGGTACAGGAAGGCGGCCGCACAGGGCCACACCCTGTCCAAGAAGATCCTCAATGCCATGGGCGCCGCCGAGGCCATACAGAAGGAGGAAAGTCCGTTCGACATGTTCAGGAAGGATGCGGAGAAAGGCAACCCCCAGTCCATGTACATCGTCGGAAGATACTACGAGGACGGTATCGGCATGAATAAGGACGTGGAATCCGCCAGGATATGGTATGGGAAAGCGGCCGCTGCCGGCAACGAGGCGGCCAAGAGGGCCTTGGCCGCCCTCGACAGGAAGGGATAAGACCTTGGATGTGAGGACATTCGTATCGATCCCGATTCCCAACACATCCGGGCTCGACCCGTTCATGAGGGATCTGAAAGGGATACGCGGCATAAAGCCGTCCCCCACGGCGCAGATGCACATCACCCTGAAATTCATAGGGGACATCCCCGAGGAGAAGGTGGATGTCGTCGAGGAGTGCGTCCTTAAGTCCGTATCCGGGATATCCAAGGGAAGGATCTCGGTGAAAGGTACGGGTGCCTTCCCCAACCAGAAAGCCCCCAGGATCATATGGGCCGGGGTCGAAACGTCCCTCCCCCTCGAAAAAATGTCCGCCGACATCGGAAGCAGGCTGGAGGCCGAAGGGATCCCATTCGATACGAAACCGTTCAAACCCCACATCACGGTGGCGAGGGTGGAGGGAAGACCCGACATATCCAGGATTCTTCACAATTATTCCGCTACGGAGTTCGCTTCGTTCATCTGCCCTGCGGTACTCATCATGAAGAGCGAGCTGTCGCCCAAGGGTGCGACCCACACCATAATGCGGATGTGCGAACTGCGCTGAATTCTTCAGACTGGGGTCATCTGCGACATCATGGTCCGGGACCTGTTTTACAAACGTAGTCGTCTGTAAATATATCGACCCCCCGATGCATGCAATAGGCAGAAAAACGAAACCCGGACCCCTTCGCTCCAATAACATCATGTCCTTATTATACGATACATACATGTCATATGTCCATGGAACTGGATTTCGAGAACCCCGAGAAAGCCATAGACATGGTAGATGAACTCGAAGGAGAGGACCTCCTGTGTGCTCTGAACGAGTGTGAAGCCGCCATTTACAACGGGAAGACCGGCTTGGACAGACTAATGGACAGACTTACCGAGAAGGCGGGCTCCATACAGAAGGCCATACTGGACTCCCACCCCATGGGGGAGATAAAGGTCAGAGGGGATTGCTTCTTCCAATCCGTATGTTGCCAAAGATTCAAAGATGATGTCGTCTCCATGAAGGTACACATCGCCATCGACGACTGCATGGGCGGTGCATTCTCCATGTACACGGTCGATCCGGAACTTGCGGAGGCGGCGGCCAGATCCGAAGGATGGGATCCGGACGGCGGATATATTGAGTTCGGAAAATGCCCATACTGCGGGAAAGAGATGGATGAATTCATGATCCCGATCGACGAGGAGTGATCCTCAGACCCGGCCTATGCCGACACGAAAATAAGACTGCCGGGGAAGGAGGCACGTGTGCACCGAAAAAACCTCCTTCCGCCGACATTCATTCATATGACCGTCCGACGGAGATAAAACCTCGCATTACATGTAATGTGTAAGTCTGGGAGGACATAGGAAACGATGATATACGGATCATGTCCTCGGACCTCCATGGTCTGCAAGATAACGGTATCCGGAAAGACCACGGAGGTCCCTGCAGGAACCACCGTGATGGACGCTGCCAAGGAGGCAGGCATCGTCCCGGACGCATACCTTTTCCTGATCGACGGAAAACCCGTCCCTATGGACACACCCATTGCCGACGGTCAGACCGTCAAGGCGATGAAGGTCGCATCAGGCGGATAAAAGCCTGTCTATGGCCTCGAAATCCAGACCTGCCTCCTCGGCCGAATCGAGGAGCTCGTCCAGATTCTTCACGAACTCGTCGTGTATGTCCCCGTCGCCCAAACTTCCCTTCGAATCGGACAAAGAATCCTCCTCGGGGAATTTCAGAAGGGCGTACGGGACGATACCCAGACATTTCATTCCGGTAAGCTCCTCCACCTTCCTTATGCCTGATTCCAGGATGGATGCGTCTCCGCGGAAACGGTTTATGACGAATCCCTTCAGCAAAGGCCTCAGATCCTCCGGGAGAAGGAGCCAGGTACCGTATACTGCGGCGAACACACCCCCGCGCTCTATGTCCCCTATAAGTACGGATTGGATCCCGCGGGCCCTCATCATACCGATGTTGGCCATATCGGTGTCCATGAGATTGAGCTCCACAGGGGATCCGGAACCCTCGCACACCACCACGTCGTTGTCATGTGCCAGACGGTCGAATGATTCGCATGCCTTCTCCATTATCTCGTCTCTGGGGAAGTAAGAACCGCGTTCCGTGTCCATGAAAGGCTCCCCCCTCAGGACGATCTGCATCCTGCCGTTTCCGGAAGGCTTCATGAGAACGGGGTTCATATCGCCGGTGGGCTCGATACCGCAGGCCCATGCCTGGAAGGCCTGACCCATTCCGATCTCCTTCCCATCCTCGGTCACATAGGAGTTGAGGGAGAGGTTGGAAGCCTTGAAGGGGGCGACCTTGAGACCCTTCCTGACCAGATGACGGCAGTATAGGGCGTCCAACGTGGTCTTTCCGGCCCCGGACGATGTACCGAGGAACAGTACGGACCTCATTCCTCCACCCCCGCGATCCTCTTGAGCGCATCCATGTCCAAACCCTCCTCGAAACCGTCGGCGAGAATATCCAGATTCCTGTCCACCACCTCGTCGTAATCCTCCGGCTCGCTGACGGGGACCGCCTTCCCGTCGTGCTTTATCATAGATATGAACTTCTTCCTGAAGGCGGGCTTGTCCAACACCCCGTGGATGTATGTGCCGTACAGCATCTCATCCTCGCGGACGGATCCCTCCACCTCGTCCCTGCGATCTACGGCGGTCATCCTGAACAGAGGCTTCTCCTTCACATCCGTCATGCCCATGTGGATCTCGTATCCCTCCACCTCTCCTCCGCCGTCGATCATCACACAGCGGTCGCGGACGGTCCTTTTCTTATATTCTTCCCAGTAGGATTCGTTGTCGAAGAATCCGAGCCCCTCGGTGTCCCCGGCGGTCTTCCCTTCGATCCCCTTGGGGTCGTGGAGCACCCTGCCCATCATCTGATAGCCGCCGCATATGCCGAGGATAGGGACCTTGCCCCTCATATCACGGATCGCTTCGAACATCCCGTTCCCTTTGAGCCATTCGAGGTCGTCGATGGTGTTCTTGGTCCCGGGTATGACGATGGCGTCCGCCGAGCGTATTCCGTCGGCGGAATCCACGAACTCGACCGTGGTGTCCTCGGTGTAGAGAGGGTCGATATCCGTGAAATTGGCTATCCTCGGGAGCTTCACCACGGCTATGTGCAATGTGCCAGTACCTCTGGACGTCCTGTCCCTGAACGCCTCGGAATCCTCGGAAGGAAGGTCGAGGCTCATGTGGGGGATGATACCGATGACGGGTATCCCCAACATCTCCTCCAGCTTCTCCGCCCCCGGCCTGATCTTGTCGAGGTCCCCGCGGACGTTGTTGAGGATTATACCTTTTATACGGCCCCTGTCCTTCTCTGGCATAAGTTCCACCGTGCCTACGGCATAGGCGAAGGCCCCTCCCCATTCCACGTTGACAACGAGTATGCATGCGGCATCTGCGACCTCGGCCGCCCTCATGTTCGCTATATCCATGTCGTAGATGTTTATCTCCGCAGGACTTCCCGCACCTTCCATCATGACGTAGTCGTACCTGTCCTTCAGGAACTCCATGTTCCGACGGACCGCTTCTATCCCGGGACCCGGGACGAACTTCCCATAGTAATCTGGCACATCGTAGTCGCCGAACGGCTTGCCCTCGACGATGACCTGCGACGCGGTGTTCCCCTTGGGCTTGAGGAGGATGGGGTTCATATGGGCGTCCGCATTGCGGAGTCCTCCCGCACGGGCCTGGAGGACCTGGACCATGGCGATCTCGCAGCCTTTGGATGTGACCCTCGAGTTGAGACTCATGTTCTGGCTCTTGAAAGGGGCCACGAGGTATCCCATCCTGTGGAATATACGGCAGAGGGCGGCGACCGTTATGGATTTCCCGGCATCGGAAGTCGCACCGAGGACCATGAGCGCCTTCCCCTTGTGCCAGAACCTCCTCTTCGCCTCGGGGAAGACCTCCGAGAGGAACCTCGGGTCCCCGGCCTTGAGACCCAGCTCCTTGATCTTATCGAAGGTGAACTCCACCACCTCCGGGCGGTGGCAGAAGAGACAGTCCTCGCAGGACCATACGGGTTTCCCATGGCGGGATACGACATCGTATCCCATCGCCGGATCCCTGCACGGATAGAACGGACAGTAGCAGAAGGAGCAGTCCTGGCCGTCGAAGTGGCAGGGGTTGTAGTCACAGCCCCTGTTACAGCCTATGTCCCCTTTCCCTATCTCCTCCTCGACCTTCTTCCTGATACAATCCGTGGTCTCTCCTCCTGTCTGATGTATGAACGCATCGGTGATATTAATTTGGATGCACTATCCAGTATACATTCCGCCCCCTGCATGCCGCAATAATGTTTTCACATGGAAGACAGACCGGAGACGGATACGCCGTCGCTGGGTAGGATGTCCATCGCATCCGGGGTCTGCTGGATGTTATGCAGGAGACATAGGTGACAAAAACCGTCCCCGGAGGGCCTTTAACTTTCAAAAGTTACGAGAATTCGTTAAAAATAAAAACGATCCTCCCGTATTATTCCCGATGGGAACCGATTTTTCATTCGTACATTGTGCAGACCTGCATCTGGGCAGCAGGTTCTACGCCGTGACCGAGGAGAACCCCGGACTCGGGAAACGCCTATACGACTCCGTCTTCAGATCATTCTCCAGGATAGTGGAGCTGGCGAAGGAGAGGGCCGACTTCATGGTCATATCCGGAGACGTATACGACGATACCAACCAGACCCCGAGAACCAGGCTGTTCTTCTGCGAAAAGATGAGGGAATTCGGAAAACCCTGTTTCATAGTGCGCGGGAACCACGATTTCAAGACGTCGTGGGACGGCAGCATAGCATACCCGGACAACGTACGCATGCTGGAGGGACCGGACGACCGTATCGTGATGAACATCGGAGGCAGGGAGGTGGAGATAATCGGTTCCAGCTACACGACGATGCATACGTCGGAGAACCTGGCGGCCGGGATGCACGGCACCCCGGGGATGTTCACCATAGGCATGGTGCACTGTTCCGTCGACGGATACTCGGATAACGCAGATTATGCTCCGTGCAGACTCTCCGACATGATAGGGAAGGACATACAGTACTGGGCCCTGGGACATATACACAAGAGGGCGGTCCTCAAGGAATCGGACCCCTGCATAGTGTATCCGGGGAACATACAGGGCAGATCCCCCAACGAGACCGGGAAGAAGGGATGTTACCTTGTATCCGTGACCGGAGACTCGATGGAGAAGGAGTTCGTACCGACGCAGGAGGTCCTGTGGAAATCCGTCAAGGCCGATATAACATGGAAGAAGGACGTGTCCCAACTTGTGGACTCGGTGATACCCGAGTGCCCCGAGGGATCGGTGGTCTGTCTCACATTCGTAGGCAGGGGTCCCCTCAACCATGTGGTGAGGTCCGATCCGGAGGGTATCGCCGCCGCCATCGCGGAAAGGGCGAAGTGCAGTACGGACGTCAGGGGGATCGAGACCCGGCCGGACGCCGACCTGGAGGCCGCTGCACAGGGCAAGACGCTCGTATCCGGGGTGCTGAGGACGGCCAAGAGGTATTCGGAGCTTTCCGACTCGGAGCTCCTCGACCTCCTCTGTCCGGAGGGCCCCGCCTCCGACATGCGCCCGTACCTGCAGTACTATGCTGAAAGAGGGGAACTGCGCAGGATGGTGGACGATGCCGCGCTCGCCCTCGTCGACAGGATATGGGAGGGAGGACGGTGAGGATCCTCCGCATACGCATCGGGTCCTTCGGATCCCTCTCCGACAAGGAGTATACGCTCGACCCGGGATTGAACGTCGTATACGGATCCAACGAAGCTGGCAAATCCACCCTGCGCTCGTTCATCACCAACACCCTGTTCTCCAAGACGAACGTGAGGTATCCGGAGACCAGGAGGTCCGACTGCGGGAAGCTGGAGGTGGAGATGTCCGACGGCGGCAGAAGGACGATAGAGAGGGACGGGAAGAAGTCCATCGGATGCGTCGACGCCGAATGCGGGATCAGCGGCAGGGAATACACCTCCATCTACTCCATGCAGCCGGACGACCTCCGCAACACCGCCGACCTCGAGAAGGGGGACATCCGGAACCGTTTCCTGACGATACCCGGAGGAAACGACCTCCCCAAGGTATACAGGGACCTGAAGGAGGAGAGGACGTCGTACGTCCCCGACGGACGCCGGAGCGAGAAGTCCAGGATGTCCGTGCTCATCAGAAAGTACAGCGAGGCCAAGGAAGAGGTGCTCCGCCTGCAGATGCGGGAGGATGGGGATGCATACTACAACTCCCTCGTGGAGAGGGAGAGGACACTGTCGGAGGAGATCGAGAAGGCCAGGGCGGAGACGGAGGCCTGTGAGAAAGTCAGAAGCCGGGCGGGATTGGAGAAGGAGAGGGAGAAGACCCGCGAGACCATGGCCGGACTCGAAGAACAGGAGAGGGCCCTGTCTTATGCGGGAAGATACGGCGAGGAGGACAGGAGGAGGGGTGCCCTCCTCCAGGATGCGTTCGAGAGATCCGACAGGGATGCGAAGGCCGCGGAAAAGGATTACGAAGCAGCCGAAAGACTGCTGGACGGCCGCGACATACCTGCCGTATACAGACATATGGACGACATAGGATACCTGAATTCGCAGAGACAGAGGTACAGGGAACTGAATATGCGTCCGAAGACCCGTACCGAAGAAAAGCCCCATGCGTCCGGACGGAAGGGAGGACTCCTTCCGCTGGCGGGGATCGTCCTGATCGCGGCAGGAGCGGTCTTGACCGTGTACGGCACCATGGCGGGGATCGCCGTCATCGTCGCAGGGGCCGTGGCCGCCGCCGTGCCCTTTCTGAGAAGAAGGGTCGGATCCCCGAGAAATACGGATACATCCGGACCGGATGTCCGGAAGGAACTCGAGAGGTTGGAACGTCTGGCGGACAGGGTGGCCGAGGACGTCGGTATCGAACGCACATCCTTCGACACGTGCGTTACATCGCTCAACACGGTACGGGACCTGGTCCATGCCCTAGAAAAGGCCGACAAGGACCGTAACGGAGAAAGGGCGAAGAGGGACAGGGCGAAGGATGAGCTGGACCTCTTCTACTCCGGATTCGGAGGAGAGGAGGGGTTCGACAGGGCCATGAAGGACATGGATTCCCTCAAGGACGTCAGAGCGCGTCTTTCCGCCCTCAGGGAAGGGACCAACGCCTCCGAACAGGCCGCGGATGTGGACCCGGAAAAGGCGGAGGAGGACTATTCTTCCGCCAAGAACAGACTGAACGGACTGTCCGAGGAGTATGGGAGGACCGCACAGGCGCTGAAGAACATCGAGGACGACCTCACGGTCGAGGATGCGATAACTGAACGGTCCCTTGCCGAGAACAGGGTGTATTCCGCCGCCAAGGAATGGGCGTCCCTGATGCTGCAGCAGCTTATACTGGACGAGGCGTCCAAGGAGATGTACTCGGAGAACAGACCGGACGTCGTCATGAACGCGGACCGCTTCCTGTCGCTCATGACCGACGGCCGCTACGGCATGGCATCCGACCCCTCCTCCGACGACCTCATGGTGAGGGACCTCGTCACCGGCGACCTGAAGAACTCCAAACAGTGGTCCACCGGACTCGAGGACCAGGTGAAACTCTCCCTGAAGATGGCCGTCTCCCTGAGCCTTTCCGCAGAAAGACCGCCTGTGATACTGGACGACGTCCTGCTCACCTCCGACAGCGGCAGGAAGGCCGGCGCATGCGAAGCGATCGCCAAGCTCTCCCGCGACATACAGGTCATCTACTTCACCTGCGACAGGGAAACACGGGACCTCATGGAGGGGACGGGTGCCCGCATCATAGCGGTATAATCCATCCATCATACGGATGCTGTAAAACTTCTTACCAACCTTTTATATCTATTATTATTGATACCCTAAATCACCAAGGGAAATCCGTTTCCCTGTTCACATATCACAATCATCCGCACGGAGATACGCTCCCGTGCAATCACCGCCGCAGCTCCCGATGAAGGACACCTGGGCAATTCAAACGATGGGAAGATTCGAAGGTCCGGACAGCCGAAAGTAGGCAAAACTGGGACCGTTGCACCGATAAGTATCGGCAGAACAGGGTTACCGTATTTTTCTTGTTACAAGAACCCGGAGTGGTTTCATTGAACAGCATTGACCCTAACGCAACAAAATACATGGTGAAGGCCAAGATCAACGCCGACGGGATCGTCGACAAGCCCGACGTCGTCGGAGCGATCTTCGGCCAGACGGAAGGACTTCTCGGAGACGACCTCGACCTGAGGGACCTGCAGAAATCCGGAAGGATCGGAAGGATAGAGGTGGACGTCGTCTCCAAGGGAGGGAAGTCCGAGGGGATCATCTACATGTCCAGCAGCCTCGACCAGGTGGAGACTGTCATACTCGCCGCCGCCCTCGAGACCATCGACCGTGTCGGACCCTGCAAGGCATCCATCAAGGTCCTCGGAATCGAGGACGTCCGCATCACCAAGAGGGAGAAGATCGTCGAGCGCGCGAAGGAGCTCCTGAGCTCCCTCGTCGAGCAGTCCAAGGGAACCAGCGCCGACCTCGCCCAGAACATCAGGCAGAGCGTGCAGGTGGAGGAGATCACCACCTACGGCAAGGAGCGCTGCCCTGCCGGACCCAACGTGAAGAATTCCGAGGCCATCATCATCGTCGAGGGCAGGTCCGACGTCCTCAACCTTCTCAGAGCCGGAATAAAGAACGCCATCGCCGTAGAGGGAACCAACGTCCCGAAGACCGTGCAGGACCTCTCCAGGGAGAGGGTTACCACCGCCTTCGTCGACGGAGACAGGGGAGGTGAGCTGATCCTCAGGGAACTCTTCCAGACCGCCGAGATCGACTACGTCGCCCGTGCACCCCGCGCCCACGAGGTCGAGGAGCTTTCCGCCAAACAGCTGGTGAAGTGCCTCCGCAACAAGGTCCCCGGAGACCAGTACATGGAGATGAACGGCCTCTCCTTCGAGGAGAAGGACCTCTCCGCGGAATCCAAGGAGGAACTCGAAGAGCAGGAGGATGAGACCCCTGCGGAGGAGGAGTACAGGCCCAGAAACCACCGCAACGGATACGAGGACCGCGACGAAGACAGGGGCACCAGGAGGCGCGAAGGCAACGGCAGGCGCTCCAGGAAGACCTCCGACGAGGAGGATGAGGAAGGCAGGTACGGAAAACGCCGCGGAAGGAAGGGAGACCGTTTCGACAACGAATCCGCCGACAGATACAGGAAGAAACCGAGGGAGAGTTCGTTCGAAGAGGAGGAACCCGTCGAGGATCAGACCGTGGACACCATCCCCGCCAAGAGGAGGCTCATGGAAGAGACCCCCGACGAGGAACCCGTGACGGAAGAGCCTGCTGTAGAGGAGACCCCTGTGGTCGAAGAGACACCTGCGGTCGAGGAGCCTGTTGCAGAAGAACCTACTGTGGAAGAGCCTGCTACGGAAGAGGCACCCGTCGTCGAGGAACCTGCGGTCGAGGAGCCCGTAGCAGAAGAACCTGTCAAGGAGGAGGCCCCTGCAGAGGCGGCCGCCGAAGAAGAGGAGAAGCCCAAGAGGACCATCAGGGCCCCGAGGACCCTTCGCGGAAAGAGGGACATCAAGAGCGACAAGATCCTCACCCCCGAGCAGGAGAGCCTCAGGGACACCCTGTCCGACATCACCGGCACCAAGAACTCCGTCCTCATGTCGGAGGACGGCACCGTCATCGACAAGGTCGAGGTGAAGAATCTGGCCAACTACCTGAAGGAGAGCGATAACGAAGACATCCGCACCATTGTCTTCGACGGGGTCATCTCCCAGAACATCCTGGACATCTCCTCCGGCAAAGGCATAAAGACCCTCGTCTGCAAGCGCAAAGGGAAGATCTCCAAGCTGCCTGCCGACATCGTCGTCTGGACCAGGGACGATCTGGTCTGAGGTCGTCACATGGCAGCAGCAAAGAAAAGGGCCGTGGAGACATGGGAGGATGTCGAGGGGATGAAGAGCACCGCGGAGGTGCTCATCCCCGCCGACCCTCTGGACAGGGTCCTGGGACAGGAAGAGGCCATAGAACTGGCCAAGATCGCCGCCATCCAGCGCAGGCACCTGCTGCTGGTGGGCCCTCCCGGCACCGGGAAGTCGATGATCGCCCGTGCGATATCGATGAACCTCCCCAAGCCCCGTCAGGAGATCCGTGTCGCCCACAATCCGGAGAACCCCGAAAGGCCGTTCCTGGAGATCCTGGACGACAAGACCGTCAAGACCGAGGAAGCGGCCCAGCAGGAGAGCGTCGGAAAGCTCATAGACCCCGAGAAGGCCCCTGCGAAGGTCGCACAACGTCTCGGATACTATTGCTCCGCCTGCGGAAGCTATTCCGCTCCCGAAGACCTCAACTGCCCCAACTGCGGCAAGAGCAAGATCGACAGGGGAATCGCCGGAAACAACCCGTTCGGAGACATCCTCGGCATGCTGGAGTCGGCAATGCCCCAGATGTCCGCGGGCAAGGAGAGGGTGAACACCACCCGCCAGCTCGCCGACGGTACGGAGGAGACCGTGGTCTTCGAGAGGGCGGGGAACAAGATCAGGGTGTTGGACACGAAGGCCCTCCAGAAGAGGAACAACCTCCAGAAGAAATCCAACACGAAGACCCTCGTAAAACTGGACAGGGACCCCTTCGTCATGGCCACCGGAGCCTCGGAGACCGAGCTCCTGGGAGACGTGAGGCACGACCCCTACGGCGGACACGACAAGATAGGAGTGCCGGCATACCAGAGGGTCATCCCCGGATCCATCCACGAGGCCCATGAAGGCGTCCTGTTCGTGGACGAGATCTCCCATCTGGGAAACCTCCAGAGGTTCATCCTGACCGCCATGCAGGACAAGAAATTCCCCATCACCGGCCGCAATCCGCAGTCCAGCGGGGCCAGCGTCAAGGTCGACAACGTCCCGTGCGACTTCGTATTGGTAGCCGCCTGCAACATGCAGGACCTACAGAACATCCTGTCCCCCCTCAGGTCGAGGATAATCGGGAACGGATACGAGGTCCTGGTGGACACCGCCATGCCCGACACCAGCCACAACCGCGCCAAATACGCCCAATTCGTTGCGCAGGAGATCGCCATGGACGGACACATACCCAATGCGTCCATCGATGCGGTGGAGGAGATCATCCTCGAAGGAAAAAGGCGTGCCAAGGCCGACGGACAGAAGAACTCCCTCACACTCAGACTCAGGGAGCTCGGAGGACTCATAAGGGCCGCCGGAGACGTGGCCATCATGGAGAAGGCCAAGCTCATCACCGCAGAGCATGTGAAGAAGGCGAAGATCAGGGCCCGCCCGGTGGAGGACCAGATCAAGGAGAGGTACGGATCGTACCAGAAAGGTATGACCAAGGACGTCTCCGACGCCCAGAACCAGAACTCGGAATACTACTTCCAGAACGAGCACATCGACGGCTCGGACAGTATGTTCAACTGAATTCCGGAAAATGATTTACTCCCGGGTCTTCCTCGACCCGGGACGCTATCATATCAACTTATCGTCGTTATGACATTGAACTTCTTCTGGAGCATGTCCACCATGTTCTGGGATTTCTTATGCCCCATGTCAGCGGCCTTCTTGAACCACCTCATGGCCTCGAACTCGTCCTGAGGGACCCCTTTCCCGGCATGATATGACAGACCCACATTGAACATGGCCTTCAGCATCCCGCGCCCGGCGGCCTTCTTGAACCACTTCAGGGCCTCTGCGTCATCTTTGGGTACGCCCTTCCCGGAACGATACATCATCCCGATGTTGTACTCGGCCTTCTCGCTCCCCATGTCGGATGCCCTGGTATAATACTCCAAGGCCTTCTGTGCATCCTGCTCCACTCCGATGCCGCTGTCGTACATGACCCCGAGATTGTATACGGCCTTCGGATTGCCGAGATCTGCGGCCTTCATGAAATACCCGAAGGCCTTGTCATAGGACTGCTCCACGAAATGTCCGTAGTAGTACAGGACTCCGATGGAGAAGATCGCATCCGGATTCCCATGGTCTGCGGCCACGGAATAGTGGCTGTAGGCCTTCTCGTAGTCCTGATCGACGCCGTACCCCTTGTCGAGCATGCGTCCCATGTAATATTCGGCCTTTATGCACCCGGCCTTGGATGCCTCGGCGAAGATCCCGAATGCCTTGGCATCCTTGGACCGGTCCTCGCCCTCGGTGTAGAATTCCTTAGCCTGTGTGAAAAGGTCTTTGGCGCCTTGGGAAACCATGCCCCAGCGATACACGACCGGATTTAAAAATTCAATTACCGACACCGAACACGTTGGCCACCATACGTATGCCAGTGCCGCCGTCCTCGTAGAAATGTTCCAGCCTCTCCACCGGCATGAAGCCCCTGCGGCGATAGAAGGATATGGCCTCCGAATTCGTCTCCCTCACCTCGAGCTGTATGGACCTCGCCCCGTCCATCATGGCGGACCGACGGAACCTGTCGAGCATTCCCGAACCTATTCCCTGACCGCGGAAACCTCTTTTCACACAGAAAAGCGCTATGGAGACACGCCCGCCGGAGAGGCGGGACCCGGCCATGTATCCGATGATGTCTCCCGTGAAGTCAGTGGCCACGATCTGTCCTCCGGGCCACTGCATCATGAAATAATCGACGATGCTCGGAACGAAATAGGAATCCAGGGACTCGCATATGAGGGCATACGCCCTCGAAGAATCCTCGGGTCTCATCTTCCTGATCTCCATCCCATATCACCGTATCCGCCGCTGGGTCTGTCGCGGAAGAACGCGACGACCGTCCCTATGAGGAGGATGACGGCCGCCGACAAATAGATAACGTATCCCCCATGGTCTTCGGAAGGTACGGTGAACGATACCTCCTCCGAGACGTCGATACCTTCCACCGACACCGATGCCACATGATCACCGGACGATACGCGGAACACCGCCGCCGATACATCCGTGCACCTCTCCTCCCCGTCCACCGCCCACAGGAATATGGACCCGGCCGGCCCCCTGGCACGAAGGACCACGGCGTATCCGCCGCTGCCCCTGACCACCTCCGCGGTAAAGGAAAGCCCTCCCTCTTCGACGTCCGTACGGCTCACCCCGAAATCGGAAAGGAACAGGTCTGCGAAGAAGGACGCCACCTCCTCCGAGACGATGAGGACGGCGACCTCTCTGTTCCTGTCGAAAGACGTGGCCGTCCAATTGACGGACCCCACCCATACGGATCCGTCGATGACGATGCCTTTGTTATGGATGAGGGAGAACCCGTCCCCTCCGTCGACGGCGACCGCCTTTATGCCCGTGGTCTCGTTGATGAGGTTCACGGTCGATACATGGGCACCCCCTCCCGACTGGGAGGAATCCAATATGAACCGGACATCCAATCCGCGTGATGCCGCGGATGCCATCCATGCTATGGGCGTGTCCCCGTTCACGGGCGACAGCGAATCCCCCAGGTCCATCTCCTCCGCATATATCCTCCTCTCTGCCGAACCCATCATCATACGGAGGGTGGAGAACGAATTGTCCGGAGAAAGTACGGGAGATACGGAGGCTTCGTAACTACGGTATTCTGGCACATCCGGAGGTACATATGACAGGGTGCCCCGATAGCCCTTGAGATCGGGGTATGCGTCCTCCAAACACACCGTATCGCCCCATACGGTATCGAAGTCGTTCTCGAAAACCCTCTCCATATAGCCAGCATATCCCTTTCCGGAGATCACGGCCCCCCACCCCCTGTTACCGTTGCCGTAACCCATGTTGCCGGATGTCCAATTCTCGGACGTGATGATCACGGTGTCCCCGTCGATCACAGCGTATTTGTTGTGGACGTAGACGAACCTCTGCGGGTGGTCGCCGAAGTTTATCAGCCTGACATCTGCCCCGCCGTCGTCGATGGATTTCAACAATGCCAGCTCCGTGCTTATGTCCACTCCCAGCGGCTCAGCCTCCGCCAGTATCCTTACGGATACTCCGCGGTCGCAAAGGGAGGAAAGAAGAGCTATGACGTTCGGACACGATATGAGATAGATGGAGATGTCCACCGAACACGATGCGGATTCCAACGCCTTGTATATCGGACCTCCTCCGCTCTCCGGAAATGAGAACGGAACCACGGAGGCCTCGAAAGCGGATGTGCCAGGAAACACGTAGTTTGTCCATCCCGCCCTCGTCACCATCCAATCGGAAGACGTATCCGTATCCGTCTGGGACGTCCTCATGGCATATGTGAGGGAGCTTATCCTCACCGGACTTCCAGACCACCCGTCCGCTCCGAGAGACCCTCCCCAACAGACCTGGTCTATTACCGAATCCCCTACCTTCAGAACGACCTCGTCGCCGGAATCGGCCAATATGAAACGTCCGGTACGGGTGATGCATGGATCATCGGTCTGGATCGTCCCGGAGCGCGAGCAGAACCAGTTCTTGCCGACCTCTCCGACAATGGTCAGACGTTCCCCGGGATGCAGGACCGTGCTTCTGTTGAACGTCAACGTACCCTCGCCATCGGTCATGCACCACCCCATCAGATCCACTTGGCTGGCACATACGTTCTGTATCGATACGCCCTCGTCATAGGGGTTGACCTCCGTTATGAGGACGGAGGGGGAAACTGCGGCATCCACGGGATCATGAATGGTCGGACCCAGCAGCGACGTCGTGGCAGCGACGATGAGAATGCATAGCAGTACCTCGGACCTCGCCCTCATACGGAGGTCTTCCGGTCTGAGGATTTAAAGCCCGAGGACTGCATGTAATAGGTTAGTGTTCACTTCCTCTTCTTGGACGAGGAGCTCTTCTTCGAAGATGAGGGCCTGCTTCCGGAACCGGACTTCTTCGTGGACGAGGAAGAGGTGGCGGAACGTACGGCCTTCTTCGCGGATTTCTTCATCGCGGCGGCAATGATCCCGACGATCGCCACAGCGGCCGCTCCGAGATAATACATGAGATTGTGCTCCTCCTCTGCATTGATCTTCGAGTAGTCCGCATTGAAGTAATTGTCGAAATCGGTATTGAAGTATGCCGCATAGTAGTCCGTAACCTCGGAGGAATCTATTATGGCGGCCGCCTCGCGGTTCCTATCGAACGAACCATCGGTCCAGTTGACTGATCCCACCCAGACCTTGTCGTCCACGATAACCCCCTTGTTGTGGATCTGCGGGAATGCCTTCGTCTTCTCGTAGATGGCCGCCTTTATCTGGGTATTGCCGTTCAAGGTCTGGACCAGTGCGTGGTGTTCTTTAGAATCCTTGTCCTCCGATGTCTCATATGTCCCGTTGAGGATGTATTTCACATCTATTCCCTGCCCGGCCTTATCCGACATGATGCCGATAAGACTGTCTCCGGTAAGTGTGGAATTATTCTTGTCGATATCCAACTGCTCAACGTATATGCGGCTGGTAGCGGAACCCATGAAGTATTTCAGAGCACTTTTGGAATTATCAGGAGAGGTGACCGGGGCCACTCTGGCGGAATACGTAGGCGAAGAGTAGTCATCGCGTATGGTGTAACTGATATCCCCTGATGCGACTATGTCCGGATATACGTCGTCAAGGGTCTTCACATCTGCATTGGAGACATCATAGTCCCCTTCGAAGACTCCTTTCATATGTGTGGCGTATCCGGTACTTTCTATGACGGCTCCCCATCCCCTGTTCCCTTTGCTGCCCAGATTCGCATCGGTCCAGTTCTCCGAGGTTACGACCACGGTCTTATCGTCGATGATGGCGTACTTGTTGTGGATGTATGTGTACCTCTTATCTGACGAATCGCAACCAGGATAGTTGATGATGTTGACCTCTCCGCCGACCGATTCCAGCTGCTTGAGCATGGACATCTCGTTGTCGGTCTTCACTCCCAGAGGATTCCCCGATACGAGGACCCTGACGT
>ENA-UEQL01000601-UEQL01000601.1-human-gut-metagenome-genome-assembly--contig:-NODE-601-length-25731-cov-12.946792_pt1 | contig 25731 bp, 25 predicted proteins | sample MGYA00242905_ERZ507926 | MGnify/ENA primary metagenome ERZ507926 (study PRJEB26167, sample SAMN06115531) | human gut metagenome | host: Homo sapiens | place: China:Henan | collected 2015-09-09...
GCCGCAAAGTCCTGTTCCAGAGCGGCACGGTCGCTGCCGTAATGCCCCCATTCATACTGCCGCTGGCCGTCCTTGTCATCATAGCAAGCCCATGTGACATAGGGCGAGGGCGCAGCGGGGTTATGCCCCAGCGCAAAGCCCCTGCCGTTTTCCAGCATGACGGCCTTAATGATCTCATAGCCTTGGTTTTTGTCCATATACCCTCCTCACCGTGATACATCTTTCTCCGCCCGTTTCGCAAAGGGCTGGAGCTGATAGGGACTTTTGCCGTCCTCTGGGCGCAAGAAGTCCAGCCTTGCGGCGGAGCGGATAGCGTTCTGGTTGAGCTGCCGCTGCCATGCCCCTTGGCTGGGCGCCCATTTGAAGCTTTCGCTTTTAAGCGCCTGCCGGGTATCGGCGTCCGGCTTATCCGCAAAAATGAGCTGCAAGCGGTTTTCCGCCTCATTGACCCTGGCCTCGCCGCCGGGAAATGTCCAGCCCACAAACTCTGCCTTGTGGCTCAGCTCCTCGATGCGCTGGCGCACACGGCGGATGTTGGCGTTATTGTTGGTGAGCAGATAGGACGGAAACGGAACGGGGTCTTTGCACCAGTCTTGGGACATGGCCGCCTTGACCTTTTCCACCTGCTCCGCCGTCAGCTCGGGGCAGCCCTCCAGCGTCTTGTGCTTGCGGTAGTAGGCATTGACCGCCTTCATCATGGCCTGCTGAGACTCCATTCCCTCCAGCTTTTTCGTGAGCTTTTCCACGGCAAGGTCATCGTCGGCGCTGATACCGCCCCGGCCTGTGGAGCGGATCTTGTCCAGCAGCTTTTCAATTTCTGCGTACTCGCCGTAGTTGCGATCCCGGGCGGCGTTCTGCTTGGCCTTTTTCGCCACGGGGAAATTGCCGCCCCCGGTGATCAGAATGGACGGCACACGGGCGTCAATGGCGTTGCGCTCGTTGAGGTTTTCCGCCAGCCTGCGGGCGTAGCGGTCAACAAGGGCGTCGATCTTATCATGGTACATGGGATCGACCTGCGCTTTCTGCTTCTCTGCCAGCGCATAGGCTTCATCCACCATCGCCCGGTAGCCCGCCGTAGCAGAGCCGGGGGCATAGTCGGAATAGCTGTTCATGTCCTTTGCCCGCTTTGCCGCCGCCTCGCTGATCTCATAATATTTAGGCATAAGTCCTCCTTTCAGCCGGGACTTCGGGACAAAATGTCCCAAAGCCCCGGTGCTTGGATGTGGAAAGCATTTCTGCGAAAACAGGGGCGGGCGGGAAAACATACCGCCCACCCCAAAAGCGCCCCGGAAAAGCCTTGTAAATGCAGGCATTTTCCGGGGCTATTTTTCCACGCGCTACCTCCGCTTACGGCGCATATATGCCCGCTTCTGCTCCCGCAGGGCAGCCCCGGCGCAGACCGGGGAGCAGTACCTCTGCCGCCCATCCGGGAGAAAAGCCCTGCCGCACACCGGGCAAGACCGGGTTTCCGTGATGCGCTCCACGGTCAGCGACCTTTCCAGCACGGGATCAAGGGGCAGCACCGCCGCGCGGAAATAGCGGCAATAAGCGCCCGTCCAGCACTTGCCCAGCATATAGCAGGGACAGTCCAGCGGCAGGCAGCCATAGTCTTTATCGTAGTTGGCGCACCACCGCTTCACAAGGGAGCGGATCGCCGCCTTTTCCTGCCGGGTCAGTTCACGGCTCATGTTTGCCCCCTGTCTTGGGCTTGAGCTGTTCCCGGTAGCAGAACACGCAACCGATCCCGCGCCAGTAGGGGCAGCCGTCGCAGCGGGAGCCTTTGGGCGGCAGGCTGGGCGGAACACCCTTAAAGTAGCTTTTTTCTTTCATAAAGTCCTCATAGGGACTATTGGTAAATCTCATGCTTCATCCTCACTTTCCGTTTCGTCCTCGTCCTCCCAAGGCGGGGTATCGTTGTAATCGTCGCCGTAGTCCTCCGCAGCATCAATGGCCTGCTGCTTTTTAGGACGGTAGATCTTGAAATACCAGCCAGCCCCGCCGCCGATGACCACCACGGCCAGCACCAGCAGGAGCGTTCCGCCACTGTTCTTGGACTGTTCCGGCTCGGGTTCAGGCTCCGGCTCCACCACGGGCGCAGGCTCGGGAGCCTTGCCCTGGCACTCGCCCATATTCACGGCGCAGACGGTGCAATCTGTGTTGATGGCACCCACGGCGCATTTGTCCGCGCAGGCACACTCCGGCAGCTCACCGCCCGCAGCCTGCATCGCCGCCAGCAGGTCGGCCTCGTCCACCATGTTCAAAAAGTAAGTCTGGTACTGCTCGCCGTCCTCGTCGGTGGGCTTGTCATAGTCAATGACGATGTAAAAGGTGTTGCCGCCGCTGGTCTGCACCGTGATGAACTGCTTATTGGTGGCCTTGTCGTAGAGCAGGTCACGGGTCACAAGGTTGCCGTCCTCGGTGAAGCCCTCGCCGGGGTCAACGGTTTCGGCGGGCAGCGGCTCCACCGGGGCAAGGCCGTCCCATTCCTCGCCGCCTCCGGCGTAGGCCGTAACCGCCATACTGCCCATGAGGACGGACACACAAAGCGTTATCAGCAAAAGCCGCAGTTTTTTCATTCCGTCACCTCCGCCTGTTTCGTCGGCTTCTGGCCACTGTGACCAGAAGCGCCACCCCGGAGCTGCTGGAGCACCAGCGGCAGATCGGCAAGGGAGATACTCATGCCGCGCACGATCTCCACGATCTCGCTGTTTTCCGCCTCCAGCTTCTTCTGCTCCAGTTCTTTAAGCCGTGCCTGCTGCTCGGCAATTTTGGCCTTGACCTTTTCAATCTCGGCCTCGATCTTTGCGCTTTTCGTAATTGCCATATCAAAAAACCTCCTTTACGGTAGTCGCCCGTAGGCGTAAAGATGGGACTGCCAATAGCTGCTGTTCAGGTTGGCATAGCTGATGGGGTCGCCACAATGGAGCATCCAGCCGTCGCCCACATAGATGCCCACATGAGAAATACCCGCTGTGTCATAGGTGCCGACAAAGAACACCAGATCACCGGGGCGGGGGCTGCTCGTCCGGGAGCAGATGTTATAAAGGCCCTGCGCCCCCAGCCGTCCGAAGCTCCAGCCGCATTGATTGTAGACATAGCTGACGAAGCCGGAGCAGTCAAAGGATGTGGACGGACTGCTGCCGCCCCACACATAGGGGAAACCGAGATACTTTTCCGCTTCTTTCAGAATGGCGGCAAAGGTTTCATCGTCCAGATAGGACTCCGGGACTTCATGCTCCGGCGGGCGGTTGGTGATGTATTTCCCGATATAGCCGGACGAGGGGAACAGATCGGGCCGGTTTCCCAGCGTGGACATATACAGGGCGTACATGGAAAGCTGCTCCTCGGACATCATGTAAACCGGGACGTGGGAGAGATTGAAGTTTTCCAGCGTGACATAGCAGATGTAATAGTTGTACGGCACCTCCACCTCATAGTCGTTGCCCTCGCTGTCCGTCCGGGTAACGGTGCGGTAGCGCACCTCCACCACCACATCCTCGGTCAAAATGTACTGGCGGTCAAAGAGGTCTTGCAGCGTCCCGCGCACCTCGTCCAATGTCCACGCGCCCTCATGGAGTGCGGAGATCATGGAGATCAGTACATAGGGATCGTGTTCAATGGTGTCGAGGTCAAAATGGTATTCGTCGTAATCGTGGGTGCGGGTGTAGGTGTCGAGGTAGCGTTGCAGCTCGTCCTCCAGAGCGCAGTAGGCGGCCTCGGCTCCCAGCATATCCGCGTCCTCCGCCTTATAGGTGCTGGCGGCGATGGCCGCAAGGGTGCTGTTTCCCACGGACACCATCGAGGACATACACGATTGCAGGGTCAGCACCACCAGCAGGCAGCCCAGCGCAAGCAGCGTCCCCACGGGATGCCGCTTGACGAACGCCGCCGCTTCCCGGACAAACCGCTCTGTGGCCGATACGGTTTGTTCGGCGGCTTTGGCGGTCTGCTTGGCGGTTTCCCGCGCCTTGCGCTGATACTCCCGTTTCAGCTTGTGGCGGTGCCATAACCGGGCGGCGGCGCTCTGCGCCTCCGGCTGCTCCTGTGCAAACTTGCGGGAATGGTAGTCCGCCGTGGCCTTGATGTACCGGGACTCCGCACGGGCGGCGGCCTTGGCCGGGTGCTCCCGGATGGCCCTGCGTACCTTGTGCCGCCCATAGTGCAGCGCGGCCTCGCCGGAACGCTCCACAAAATGACCGCCCTCCACACCTACATTGTCGCGCTCCTCCTGATACACCTTTCCATGCAGAAAAGCATGGGTTTCATGTCCGGCGATCCGGGCGATCCGCTTGATGGGGCCGGGCTTTTTCGGCGGCTTCTGCTTTGCCAGCCTTTCACGGGCCTTGTTCAGCCGTTCCTCCCGGCTCTCCATGCGGAGCTTGGACTTGTGGAGCTTGGCCTGTTCGCTGTCGGTATGGAACTTCTGGCCACCGTGACCAGAAGCAGCCCCGCCCTTGGGCGGCTTATTCTGCCTGTTTTCCATTGGCAGCGTCCTCCGGCTTGGTAGTCAGCAGGTCGTAAATCTCGCCACGGGGGAAGCGGTCAACAAACGGGATGGTGACGCTGCCATAGAACAGCAGGCCCTCGCCGGAGTTGGACTGCGTGATATACGATAGCTGGTGCTCTGAAATACCGATCTGCTTGGCAAGAATGGCGCGGTCACTCTGCGCCTGCGACAGCAGGATCATAAAATCCGTGTTGTCCAGAATGTTCTCGATCTCCCGGCTGGCCAGCAGGTCTTTCACATTCTGCGTCAGGGCCGAGGGGACGCAGCCCTGTTTGCGGAGCATCTTCCAGACGGTCACGAAGTAGCTGGCGGTCAGCGGGTCACGGAGCAGGATATGGAACTCGTCAAAATAGCACCATGTCGCCACGCCGTTTTTGAAGTTGGTTCCCACCGCAGAAGTGACAAAATCGTTGGTGATGTGCATGGCGATTTTGCGGAGGTTTTCGCCCATGCCTTTCAGCACAAAGCACACCACGCGGGAATTGAGGTTGACGTTGGTAGGATGGTTAAAGAGGTTGAGGGAGCCTGTGCAGTATAGCTCCAGCGCCGTGGCGATCCGCTTGGCCTCCGGCTCCGGCTGGCGCAGCAGCTCCTCATACAAATCTTGGAGCAGCGGCGTTTTGGCCGTTTCCAGCCCCAGCGCCATTTCCCGGTACACCTGACGCACACAGCGGTCAATGACGGTTTTCTCGATGGGCTGCAAACCATCCCGGCCTCCCACCACCAGCTCACACAGCGACAGCAGAAAATCCGCTTTCAGGGACAGGGGGCTGTCCCCGCCGCCCATGTCCATCTGAACATCCATCGGGGAAATGTGGTTGGGGCTGTCCGGCGCGATCTCGATGACCTGACCGCCCAGCCGCTCCACCAGCGGGGCATATTCGCCCATCGGGTCAACCACGATGATGCGATCCTGCGGGATGGCAAGAAAGACGTTCAGCAATTCACGCTTGGCGGCAAAGCTCTTGCCGCTGCCCGTGGAGCCGAGGTAAAGACCGTTGGCGGATTTCAGCTTTTTGCGGTCAGCCATGATGACGTTATGGGACAGGGCGTTCATGCCGTAGTAGAGGGACGGGCCATCCATGCGAAGCTCCCGCGTCATAAAGGGGACGAAGATGGCCGTGGAGCTGGTGGTCATGCCGCGCTGAATTTCAATGCCGTTGTAGCCGAGGGCCAGCGAGGACATATAGCCCTGCTCCTGCTGCCAGTCCAGCCGCTTGACGGCACAGTTATATTTCTGCGCGATGCCGTTCACGGTGAAAATGTCGTTCTCCAGCCGCTCCCGCGTGGGGGCGGTGTTGACGATCAGGAACGTCAAGAGGAACATTCGCTCGTTGCGGCTTTGCAGGTCGGCCAGCAGCTCGGCGGCGTCCTTGGAAAAGGTGACGAGATCAGGCGGGAGAATGTCAGGGTCATATCCGGCGCGGGTAGCCTTGCGCTGCTCCTCCACTTTCATCTTGTCGATGTCGGAGATTTTACCCTTGACCGTTTTAATGGCCTTGACCTGATCCACCGTCTGAATGTGCATGGTGACAGTCAGCTCGGCATCCAGCTCCAAAATCTCCAACAGCAGCTTGTCCGACAGCTCCGACGCCATGATCTGCAAATAGGACGCCGCGCCCCATGTCTGGCCCACGCGGAACGAGCGGCTCTGCCGGAAGTCAAAGCTGTCCGGCACGATAAAGTCTTTCGTTCCCATGCCCGTATGGGCGATGTCCGCCCACTTGAAGCGGAACGGCTCCCGGCTGCCGGGGTGAAGCTGGCCGTGCAGCAGGGCCAGACGCTCCCGCCCGTCAAGGGGCTGGCTCTGTACCCCCAGCCGCTTAAAGTTGCCGATCACGTCCGCCTCTACACGTTCCAGACGGGGACGGGCGGCGGCCACATTTTCAGCGGGGATGCAAAAGGTGACGTACTTGGCCCGTTCGATACCGTTGTTGCTTTTGGCGATCTGGTTTTTCAGCATCCCCGTGTATTCCGTGCGGACGCTGTTGAAGCGGTCATCCGCCTCGGAGATATTCACCTTGTAGCGGCTCCCGGAGCGGCTGCGGCGGTTGACAAAGGAAAGCTGGAACGGCAGCGAACTGTCAAAATAATTCAGCCACGAACTCCAGCCGCCGAAAATGGCCGTCTGATCCTCGGCGGACGCAACGGAATAGTTGATGTCCTCATATTCCAGCGTTTTTGTGTAGACACCGCCGGGGAGCTGACAAATGCCGTCCGGCAGCATCCGCACATAGGGAATGGTCTGCTGGGCCGATATGGTCGCCGGACGATTACCGGCCCGCGTCAGGCTTTTTGACTTCTTGGGGCTTTTGCTCAAGTGTGACCTCCTTTCCCGCAAACGGGGCGTAGATATTCTGCGTCTGATAGGGCCTCACACCAGGCCGCAGGAACTTGGCCCGGATGATATTCCGGGCCACCTTTTCAAAGGGCAGGCCATCACGCTCATACATCGCCATGAAAAAGGCCGGGAGCATGAGCGCGATCATCAGGAACATCGCCCCGGTGCCGCCCAGCGCGTGACGGGTCAGCAGATACACGGGGATACCCACGGCAGCCGCGCCGCCGAAGCAGATAAGCTGGCGGCGGGTGAGGTTAAAGGCAATTTTCGTCTTGATCTTGGAAAGATCGTTGGGAACATTCACATAGGGCAAGAAACATCCTCCTTTCCGCTATCTTCTGGCCACCGTGACCAGAGGCCCGCTGTCGGCTCCACCTCGTTGCCCCACACGTCCCAGCCGGGAGGGGTCTGCCGTGCGAACAGCTCCACGCGGGGCCTGTCGCCCATGAGGGCAACAATCTTGTCCCGCGTTTCGTCCGGCTTTTTGCTGTGGGCCTCGATGGGAGAAATGATAAATTGGTGAATATCGGCGGCCTGCCGCTTGGGGTGTCCCTTGGTCGCCAGCAGGCAGACCTCGGCATTTGCCCTCGTCCAGAAGCCCAGCCCATAAAACCAGCTATCCGCCTTTTTGTTCTTTTTGAGCCAGACAAAAGCGACGCTTTTATAGGTGAAGCCCCACGCACGGATGAGCCGCAGGGCCTCCGGGAGCTGCGGGAACGTGGCCCACATGAAAAGGGCGCTGTCCTTGGCCGCAAGCTCGGCCACAGGCAGCGCGCACAATTCATCAATGCTCATGGTGGGGTAATGGTTTTCCGCCGCCCCCTGCACTTTCTTTGCGGAGTAGCGCCACGGGGGATCGGCGTAAATAATTTCGTAGGTTCCTGTCATCATTCTCCTTTCCCGCCAGATGCCACAGCCTCCCGCGCCCGCCGGATGCGCTCCGTGGCGGGGCCGTAAAAGGCCGGGGCGGTTTCAAAGCAGACGAAGCGGCGGCCCGCGTTCAGCGCGGCCACGGCAGTTGTGCCGGAGCCAGCGCAGATGTCCGCCACCACCTCGCCGGGGCGTGTGTAGGTGCGGATCAGGTACTCGCACAGGGCCACGGGCTTCTGCGTGGGATGTACGGTGGTTGTCACCGTGGGGAACGCCAGCACATTCCCCGGAAAGCGCCGCCCATCGGACTCGCCGCTGGTGCGTTCAAACTTTCCGTAGTTGGGGCTGCTCCCGCTGCAACGGTGGATTTTCTGATACGGCTTGCCCTGTTCAAACTGCGGGAAATAGGCCGGGGACTTCTGGTAGAACACCAGAATGTTCTCCGTCTTTTTCAGCGGAGCGCGGCGGGCATTGAGAAAACCCGTGCAGCGGCTTTTGTACCATACCCACTCATAACGGAGCATGGCGAGGTTGGACGCGCCCAGCACCTTGTCATAGGGGCATTGTGCGAAAAACAGCACCGCGCCCTCCGGCTTGACGGCCCATTTCACCGCCTCCCACAGCTCCGGGAGCGGCAGCGGCACATCCCAAAAGTTCCGGGTCGTGCCGTAGGGCGGATCGGTCAAGAGCATATCCACGCTATGCTTCGGCAGAGAGCGCAAGCCCTTGATCCCGTCCATGAGGTGCAGCGCATCCAGCTTTGGGACATTTTGTCCCAAGGTCATATTCATCCCTCCTTTAATGTGCGCTGAACACGCTGCGGGCGATGGAGCCAGTCTTGAACAGGCAGAAGCAGAGCAGCACGGAATAGCCCATGCAGCCCCATATCGCGCCGATGGGGTCGCCGCCTGTGGCGATACCCTGTATCAGCACCGCATAGATGGCAACGCAGACAAGGATCAGCAGCCCTTGAAAGCCAACAGCGAACAGGGACTTCAAATAGTTCTGCCCGGTGTTGCCCAGCTCCCGGTTAGAGAGCGTGGCAACGGGGATAGGCGCTAAGCTGGTCAATAGGTATATTTCGATCATGCGGCCATAGACGATCACGAAGATCACAATATTGATCGCCCACATGGTCACATGAATGAGCAGGGATTGCAGCCATAGCCCCAGCAGAGAGCCAAGCCCCAGCGTTTCCAGCGTGGCCTCCAAGTCGGCAAGCATGGCCTCCGAAATGTCCGTTGAGCCTTGCACGATCCCGGCTGCCCGGGCGATAACGCTTTGGGACACATCGAACACGGCCATGACGATATTGAAAGTGTTGGACAAAATCAAAATGGCGCAGGCCGTTTTGAAGATCCACTTGAAGAAGATCCAGTAGTCCAGATCATGCAGGTTGTTCTTCTCGATAATGAGCTGGATCAGCTCATAGGTGGCAACAAAGGTGAGGATCAGACCGGCAATCGGCAGTATCACCGTTTCAGAAAGCTGCCGGATCAGGGAGAACACCCCGGCGTTCCATGCCGCCGGGGTGGTTCCCACTTGCACCGCAATCTCTCCGACACGGGAATTGACCGTATCAAAAAGCCCCGTGAGGTTGCCCATGATACCCTCGATCAGCAGCTCTTTTAGCCAGTCTGTCAGCCAGTCGGTGAGAAATCCCATGCTTTACGCCCTTAAAACAGGGTGGACAGCAGAGGGATCAGGGTCGTACCCAGCACGATGATGCCGCCGCCCGCCATGAGCTGTTTTATCCCCAATTAGGTGTAAAACTCTGCTCGATGGCGGGCGGCGGCGTGTCAAAAAATATATGAAGTTTTCAGAAGTTCCCCGACGTGGGGCAGATCATCCCGTGACCTGCTCTACTTCCGGCAGGGGCTTGAGATTGAAATGAATTTCGATAGAAATGTGTCTTGTCTTGTCGCTGTCAACGGTTTCGTGGACAACGATTTCTTTGATAAGGCGGTTTAGAGTGGCAGCGTCAAGCTCCGCAATGTCCCGGTATTCCTGTATGGATTCCACCCATTCCCTTGCGTCCACCGCAAGGCGGGCTTCATCGTCCAGCCGCTTCCGGGCTTCTGCGGCCTTTTCCTTTAGCTCGGCCTGTTCCTTCTGCGTCTTTGCCAGCAGGAGATCGAAATTGTTTTCCGTGATGCGTCCGGCTACCATGTCCTCATAGAGCCGCAGCACCATCTTTTCCAGTGTTTCGATCCGTTCCTCATCCTTTGCCAAAGCCCGTTCCAGTGCCTCCCGCTGTCCTTTCTGCTCGGCCTCGCAGTTGCCGGTCAGTCTGTCGGCTACGGCCTCGCTGTCCATCAAGGCAGCAGCGGCGCACTCCCGGATTTTGTGCAGCACAAGGCTTGTGAGGGTGTCATACTCGATCCTGTGCTGGCTGCAATGGTGCTTCCCAAAGGCATTGTAGGTCTTGCAGGAATAAATCCGCTGCGGGTGCTTGGCATTGGTGTAGCGGACGGTCAGCGACTTCCCACACTCCCCGCATTTGAGAAGCCCCGCGAACAGGCTCGGCTCGCCGGAAGCCCCCGGACGCTGGCGGGATTTGAGCTTGCCCTGCACGATGGCAAAGTCCCTCTTGTCCACCAGCGGCTCATGCGTCCCCTCCACCACGATCCAGTCCTCCGGCCGCTTGCTGCCGATAGTCCCGATCTTGAAGCGGTACTCCGTTTTCTGGGAAGCAATCGCCCCGGTGTAGACGGGATTCATCAGCAGGTCTTTTATCACGGAGAAGTCCCAGATATATTTCCCGTTCTCCGGGTCTTGCTGCTCCCACCGGGTGCGGACGTTGCGTATCCCGCGCTCCCTGTTCCACCATGTGGGGCAGGGGAGCTTCTGTTCCTCCAGCCTGCGCCGGATATGGTTCGGGCCATGCCCCTCCAGCGCGTACCCGAATATCAGCCGGACAATGGGGGCTGTTTCCGGGTCGATCAGCAGGTGGTTCTTGTCCTCCGGGTCTTTCCTGTATCCAAACGGGGCGACGCAGCCGGTAAACTGGCCTTTCTGCGCTTTCAGCAGGTAGGACGAATGGACTTTCTTGGAAATGTCCTTGCTGTACATCTCGTTTAGGATATTTTTGAACGGCGCAATGTCGTTGTTCTCCCGCAGGGTGTCTATGCCGTCGTTCATGGCGATATAGCGCACACCGTTCCTTGGGAAAAAGTCCTCAATGAGATGCCCGGTCTGCAAGTAATTTCTGCCCAGCCTCGATAAATCTTTCGTTATCACAAGATTTACCTGCCTGCGCTCGATGGCTTTCAGCATCCGTTTCAGGTCGGGGCGTTCCATGTTCAGCCCCGTATAGCCATCGTCTTGGTAGACTGCCACAACCTCCCATCCCTGCTTTTCGCAGTAGCTTTCCAGCATATCCCGCTGGTTGGCGATGCTGGCGCTCTCCCCTTGCTGGTCATCGTCCTTGCTTAACCGACAGTAGATAGCTGCCCGGAAGCCCCCGGCAAGCGCCGCGCTCATCACATCATATCCGTTCATCATAACCGTTTTACCCGCACAATCCAGACGGAGCGCCGGTTACCTGAACCTTGTCTTTAGTATAGCATAAATCTTGTGTTTTCGCAAGATTATTCTTGCCGGATTCCTCGCTGGATTTCTGCGAGTGCTTCTGCGCGATCAGGCTCACAAAAACATCGGTAGCGTCCAGCTCCCCGTCAAAGACGGTAATCACATCGATTCGGGTCTTGTTTTTCGCCATAGGCAGTTACCTCCTTACATGAAAATAGCCAGACAGGGGAGCGTCGGCAACGAAGTCCGGCAACGGGCTTCAAAAGACCTTGCAAACAATCCCTATCTGGCGGGTTGGCTACTATTTACCTTTTCTTTTATTTTTCTGTTGTTTTGGTTGTCAGAGAGGGGAAAAGCCTTGCGGCTACAGCATTTTCCCCGGCAACGGGGTCGGCAACGGGATAGCAACGGGGTATGCAACGGGCTGTGATTTTCCCGGATTTTTCAGAATGGAAGCTCCATCTGTTCTGTGACTGGCACAAAGCCGTCGGGGATTTTCTCGTCCTCGTTGCCGGTGTCCGTTGTCGCATTCTCCCGTTCCCAGCCCTTTTGCCTGCCGTACTGCGGGAACATACGGGGGTTGGAAAAGTAGTTCCAGCCGGTCACGCACTGGTTCATGATCTCGTTGATCTCCCGTATCTCCCATTGCTTCGGCTCGTCAAAGGGGTGGTTCAGGGCTTCTCTGTATAGCTGCTTGGAGCAGACCGCATCGCCGGTGCAGCGGTCGAGATAGGCAAGTATCATCCCCGCCTTGGTGTCCTCCGGCATGAAATCCCGCTGGTGGTCTTTTAGGTAGCGCCCCAGCTCCGGGCTGAACGTCAGCTTCCATCTGCCCGCCCGGTAAAGCTCCATTGCCTCCGCCCATAGCTGGCTGATATATGCCCGTGAAGCGGCCTCGTCCTCCAAAATGTGTACCTCCGCCTGCTCCGGGTTTACCAGCACCGGGAGAAACCGCCGGTTGCCGCTTCGGTCAAGGGGCAGGAAGTCCAGCGCGTTGGAAGTGCCGCCGAACACGCATTGACGGGGGCGGTCTGCCGGGTGGGTTTCATAGGGTATCTTGTAGACCTCCTTCTGCCGGCTCAAAAATGATTTGATTTCCTCGATGCTCTTTGCGTTGGCTGTGGCGATCATTTCCGACATTTCAATGATCCAGTGACCTTGCAGCTTTCGGTAGACGTTATCATCGTCCAGCCTCCGCAGGTCGTCGGAAAACCATTCGTCCCTTACCGCCAGCAGCCGGAAAAAGGTGGACTTACCCGCACCCTGACCGCCCACCAGACAGAGCATGACCTCAAACTTGCAGCCAGGTCTGTATGCCCGGTGGATTGCGCCCAGCAAAAAGAGCTTCAGGGCTTCGCAGGTGTAGGTGTCCGCTGCGGCTCCCAGAAAGTGCCGCAGGCAGAAGCGTATGCGCTCTGTCCCGTCCCATACCAGACCGTTCAGATAGTCCCTTACGGGGTGGTAACTGTTCTGATGGGCGGCAAGGTCGGCAGCGTCCGCGATCTTCCTTTCGCTGGTCAAGCCGTAGGTTTCTTCAAGGTACAGCCGGATATATTTCATATCCGTGTCGGTCATGGACGCGCCGGGTGGACGCTGGCAGCCGATGGGCTTTACAAGGTCTGTCCGGTCGGTCAAAAGGTTGTAGGCCAGCGCCCCGGCAAGCAGGGGGTCATACTGGAATACGGTCAGGCAGTTCCTTATGCTGTTGCGGACGCCGCCTTTTTCGGTGGTGTCCAGCATCGCCTTTACTTCCTCAACGCTCCGCATCGGCGCGGCGCTGTCCGGCGCGTTCCTCACGGCCTCCCGGACCTGCGGCGGCAAGTCCTGAAATTCTTTGCTCAATCGCTCTCACTTCCTTTCCGTACTCTGTGACGATGGCAGCCCGTTCCCGCAGGTCATCGGACAAAAGCCCGTCCAGCAGGTATTCGATATAGTCCAGCCTTTGCAGGGCTTCCACAAACAGAGGATGCCACGCCTCATCTGGCTGGCAGGGGGCGTGTTCCTCCCTCCACCGGCGCAGCAGGTGATAATAGTCTGCAAGCACCTGAAAGCAATGCCGCTCCATGCGCCTGTATTTCTGTCCCTCGGCTTCCTGCCGCAGCTTCTTCATGGCAGACTGGCGGGGCGCGTCCGTTCCGTCCTCGTAGGGGATGGAGAAATCCCGCGCCAGCATGAGGGCGGCCTCCTTTGCGCTTATCCCATGCAGCCGGGAAACAAAATCGATCACGTCCCCGGTCGCTCCGCAGCCGAAGCAGTAATAGCGGCGGTCGACCTTCATGCTTGGGTGTCTGTCCCTGTGGAACGGGCAGACCGCCATGCCGTTTCTGTTCACGTTCAATCCGTATCGCTCGGCAGCCTGCCTTGTGGTGACAGACTGCTTCACAGCTTCAAATAAATGCAATCGCGGCCTCCTTGAAATGAAAAAGGCACCCGTCATTCCAAAACTGAAAATGGCGGGTGCCTGATGTTAAAGCTCCATATCCTGTTGTTTCTGTGTCCGGGGCGGTTGCTGCCGTTTCTCCTTCTCCTGCCGGATACGCTGCTCCCGGCCTTTCAAGCCCCCCACTATGGATGGCTTTTTCCCTGGCTCGGCGGTCTGGCGGTACTGCTCCGGCGGCAGCACCTGATTGAGCCAGTGCCGCACGTCCCGCAGCGTTCGCACGTCCGCCTGTACCGCTTCCAACTCCTCCCGTTTGCAGGGCAGGGCGGCGGCAAGGTCTTTGCGCTCGGCTTCCAGCTCCTTGCGGCTGTAGGACGTCCCGGGCAGGTGGGCCTTAACATAGCGGGCGGCTGCCCGGTATGCGTCCAGCTCGCCCCTGTGGGCCTCCGCAAATTTTTCCTTCTGCTTTTTCCAGCCGATGGTGGCATACTCCCTGTAGACCGGCTTGTACTTCTCATAGTTCGCAATGTGGGAGAGCAGTGTGTCGATGTCCTTGATCCGGTGCTCCGCTTTCCTCATGCTGTCACGGATGGCAACGGCGGTTTCGCTGATACCATCAAGCTGTCTGTCAAGGGTTTCCACGGTGGAGATTTCTTTCTGCCGCAGAAACTCCATTGCCGCCTGCACCTTGTTGAAGTCGGAAACAGCGCCCTTGAGCTTGCCCTTGGAAGTCCAGTCGGCGCGTTCCTCGCCGCGCTGCTCCATGTACCGGGCAAGCAGTTGTGGGATGGTTGGCTCGCTGGCCTGCGCCCGTGCCTCTGCCAACGCTTCCAGCAGGGTGGCCTTTCTCTCTTTCAGTTCCACGATCCAGTCCTTTAGGCCGCGCACAAGTCGGCGGATTTCCCGCAGGATACGGTTCGCCGCCTTGATGTTTCGGTTCATCTCCCCGCGCTCGGTCACAATGCCTTTCTTCTCCATCTGGGAAGCCGCAACGCCCACATGGACGGTGGGGATTTGGTCTATTCCTTGTCGCTCATAGCTGCGGTGGTCGATGCGCTCCGGGCGGTTGTTCTTCTCTAAATACTCGTTGGCAAGGTCAGCCCACGCCCTGCGCCAGACCTCGGCGTTTTCCCGGTTGTTCCAGTCCACAAGATCAACCTTGCGGGTCTTGTACCTTCCGCTGGGCAGACGGATTTTCTCGCCGTTTTCATCCAGCACATATTCCTTTTTGGACTTCGGAAGCCACGCGCCTTTTTCGTCCAGCGGGCGCATGGTCAGCAGGATATGGGTGTGGGGGTTTCCGCCTCCCGTGTCGTGCAGATTGAAGTCCGCGATCATACCCTTGGAAACAAATTGAGAGGAACAATAATCCCGCACAAGGCGGGTCTGTTCCTCTCTGGACAGCTCCACGGGCAGGGCGATCTCCACCTCCCGCGCAAGCTGGGCGTTATTGGATTTTTCGGAAAGCTCCACGCTGTTCCACAGGGTGCTGCGGTCAGAGAAAGCGGGCGGGGCGTGTGCCGGGAGCAGTATTTCCGAATGGACAACGCCGCCCTTTTTCGTGTAGTCGTGGGTCAGTCCGTCCCACTCGTTTGTCAGCTTTTCACCGCTTCGGTAGGCGGCTGCGGCTACGGCGGATTTGCCTTTTCCCCGGCTGACGATCTTGATGCTGCAATGGTAGATTGCGATGGTATCACCTCCGTTTCGCTCGTTCGGACTTGACGGGAGAGAATGGCTTGCGGCGGCAAGGCGTTCCCTCGCGGCAAGTGTGCAAAAGGGTAGACGGCGCAAGCCGTCGCAGGGAAAATGCAGTTTTCCCTGTTCGCGGCAACGCCGCCAAGCTCGGAACACGGCAGGGCTGTGTGGAGAGTTTCAGCCCTCGGCAGAGCGCACAACGCCCGTCAGGGTGTATAAGTGCGCCCTTGTTACCAAGGGTATTATCCGGCTTTCACCCCCTCGGCGCGTTTTTTCAAATACTCCTGTGCTTCCATACTCTTTGCGATGTGATACAAGAAGTCCTTGCCTTCGTCCTCCGTCATGGTTTTCAGCTCCGGCACGATGCTTTCCATAAAGCCGCCAAACAGGAAAATACGGTGATTGCGCTCCTTGCGTTTCTCGGCGGACAGCTTGCGGTTGAGCATCTTATTTCGGTTTTCGTACTGCTGTAATAGCTTCTGTGTGCGTTCCAGTTCGGCATTACATTCCTCGATGGTCTGCGGTATTTTCTTCTTTGTCATGGTCGCTCCTTTCTGCCCGTAGGCATAAAAAAGGGCGACTACTTCGGTTTGGAAATAGTCGCCCTGTGGGTCAGATATTCAGTTTATGGGGTATTGTCTGTCTTGTAGTAGCGATAGGACGCAATCATGCACAGGATTAACCAAATAATGATTACAACAGTCATCACAAGCAAATTCCAAACACCCGGCACAAAAGCAGAAATAACTATCATTGCAAGTCCACACAGTACTGAAGCAATCCCTCCGAAACGCTGACTTTTTTGCCATACACTATCGTTTGTCATACTCCACTTAGTCCGCAAACCAAACATCGCATTTCGCCGCATTTTAGGCATGATATTTCCGAGTATGACGAGCAATATACCGATTGCAATACCAGTAAACTTCATTGCATCTATACTGACTGTGGCGGCTGCGTCGGGGTCATATCTGATAGCTTTAAGCATAAAATAGAAACCGAGTGCAGCAAAGAAAAGCAGGGTACATATCCCGGTATAGAGAAGAATTTTCTCATTTACAGTCTCGCCTTTTTTGCGTTTTTGTTTTGCAAGTAGAATGAAAAATGCTCCCATAATGATTGTAAATATCGGCCAAATTAGATTTTCGTACTTGCTTCCAAAGCGGTCAACCTCACCAGCAAAATTGTAGTGGACTGGTATGGTATCCGGCGTAAATATAAGGAGTATTGCCGTACCGACGATACACAACAAGATAACTCCATAACAGAGCGCATATAACTTCTTCATCATTCTCCTCCTCTTAAATCTGTGAGCCATAGCAGAGCTTCATCAAGAACCGAGGCGTTAAGCTCATAGAAAATATACTTGCCTTCTCGTTGGTCACGAATAAGGTCAGCTTCTTTCAAAATAGATAAGTGTTTTGAAATTGCCGGTAAACTAATGTTAAAATGCTCTGCTATTTCTCCGGCTGATAGCCGCCTTTTCTTCAACAGGTTAAGAATTGTTCTCCGAGTAGGGTCAGCCAAAGCTCTCATTGTATTTTGAAGTCCCACCACATCACCGCCAATCATTTAACCTTTAGGTTAAAAGTACTCATAAAGCCGCTTCTTGTCAATAGGTTGTAACAAGTACATAAAAAAGTTACAACTTATTCACACTATTTTGCTTTGCTGCTTCGCTTGCGGCTTCCCGCCGTTCCTCGCTGTATGGGGCGGTCAGACGGAAAGAGAAACGCCCCTTGCGGATTTCAAACTCCATGCAGCCCGTTTCGGGGTCTGCGTCGGTCTGGCGGCACTGGTCAGGGTGCTGTCCGGCGTAGGCGGCAAGCTCCCCAACGTCGCCGCGCTGCAAGCGGAATATGCAAAGCTCCAAGAACAGAAAGAAACGCTCTACGCCGACTATGGCAGGCTGAAAAAGCAGGTCAAGGAGTACGACGTTATCAAGCGGAACATCGACAGTATTTTGCGGCGCGAAAGTGAGCCGGAGCGGGGTAAGGAAAATGTGCGCGGATAAATGCGGATTGTGTGGAAATCCCCGAAAAAGCATGGTATGATGAAACTATCCCAATGTAGGACTGCTGAACGCTATCCATATTTTTACGAAACAGAGGTGAGGTTATGACGCGAGGTGAGATTTGGAAAGACTTTTTTAAGAAAACGGTTTTGACCGTTCTGATTGCCGGGGTGCTGTTTTATTGGGCTGCACTGGTATTCACAAAGGACGGGGTAACGAACTACTTTTATGTGTGGCTGTGCTGCGGCATCCCCTTTGGCATACGCCGTATGTTCGTGTGGCTTATCCCACGCGGCTTCGACCTTTCCGGCACGGTGGGCGTCGTTGCGCTCAACTTCATTGTGGGCGGCTTGATCGGCGGCGTCATTCTGATATGGCGGCTTGCGGTCGCGGCATGGTATATCCCTCTGACGATATATCGGCTTCTAAACGTCGGCAGGGTCGGCGTAGCAGAAATCGGCGAGGAATAAGCAAAAAAAGAGAACGGGGCGCGGCAGCCGATGATGGCCACCGCGCCCCGTCTTTTCGTGGGTGCTGTTTTAAGTGTCTGTTACGCAGTAGAACACTGTTTTTGCGGGTTTAGGTATAATTCCCCTGTCATGCTCAAATCGCGTCAGAAAAGCGGCATGGCATAAGGGCTTTTTCGCGCCTACTGCGTAACGCGGGCGCGTCGTTTCCGCATCCGCTCGGCGGCTTGCCTGCGGGTGATCCGCTTGCGGCAGTCCGGGCAGTATTTGACGCTGTTTGAGGTGGACGCAAACGCCGCGCCGCACTCGGCGCACCGCCGCCTGTCCTCGGCTTGGTAAATCTCCGCGTAAAGCAGCTTGTCGGCGGGAAGTACGGCGTTTTGAAACCATCTGCAAAGAAGCGAATAGGAAATGAGCTGCGGACAAACGCACTCGTCCCCATCGTCCAGCAAAATGCAGTTCCCGCCCATACAGTTGCAGCAGGTTTTCTTGATAAGGGCGTTCGCTTTGCGGCTCTGCTGCGGCGTCAGCCGTTTCAGCCCGCTCATACTTCGTCGGCGGCAGATACGGCGAGAGCGGCAAAGTCGGCGTCGCTCATGGCGCGGAGCTTTGCAAGGGTACGCAAGGCAAACTCGCGCATTTCGCCGTCCATATAGGGCAGCGCACCCGTCATTTCCCCGATAAGCTCCCTGCGCGTATCGGCGATGTAGATGCTGATAAGATTTGTTTCCTCAACGGTAAATCGGTTCATGCTCATACCTCCATTTCGTGATGTTTTGTTTTTGCCGCCCGCTTCGGAGCGGCTTTTTTCTTGTCGGCGGCAAGCTGCGCCCGGATAGAGGGGCGGGGCTTGCGAATATCCAGGTCGCGGTTTTCGTTCTTGTCGATCAGCGCATAGATGCCGTGCCTGCCCTCGATTTTGGAAAAGGTCAGCGACTTGTAGGGAAGCAGCGAGAAAAGGCGGTCAACGTCCCGGCTCGACGCAAGCATCATAAACGCCGGGGCAAGCTCTGTCATGTAGTGGGTTTTGTTCGGGCTGTTGGGGCTGTACTGACGTTTCATTTCGGCAACAATGCGCCGCGCTTCGGCTTCAATCAGCCCGTCGCGCAGGGCGGCGATATGCGCCTTGAAGTCCCCCGGTGTAAGCTTGTCCCGGCTGTGCTTTTCCTCTTGCAGAATGTCGCGCAAGGCTTCGGGGTCGTTTGGCTGCACCTCAAAGCGTTCAAACTTGCCGTACTGCGGGTGGTCGTTGCCGTTAAACCATTGCTTTACGGGCTGCTCGACGCGCCCGTATTCATAGATAAGGGCGTTTGTGTCGGCGGGAAGCGCCTTTGCCTTGACGCGCTCATAATGCTGCGGATAGTCCAGCTCGTAAAGGTTGCCCTTGATTTTTCCGTTCTCAATCCCGGTCAGCTCCACGGCATAGGCAAGAATACGGTCGCGGGTCTGCTCCCCGTGGAACTTCCATGTGTTGTATGGGCGGGTGTCTTTGAGAAAAACGTCGCGCTCCCGGAAGCAATGCGTCCCGGACGGGCGGGAAAGCCACAAAAGCGTCCTGTCCTCACGGTCGGGGCTTGCAGCAGCTTTGTGAATGATCTCCTTATCAATTTCAAAATCGCTTTGGTAAAAGCCGGTGTTTTGTTTCATCACCGCATCAAGGCAAGCCAGTATATCCATGTTTTCAAACTTCTGCATACGATCAGATCCTTTCCAAATCCTGCGTTTTGCTCCTTTGCGCCTTTCTCTGGGCGGTCTGCTCCTTTGCCGCCCGAAGCTGCGCCCGGATCGAGGGCTTTTCCTCTTTGCCGCGCTCCTTATCGGCATGGATGGCGTTCGCAAGGTCAATCAGGGAAATCGGCTCACCCGCCTTTGCTTTCTGCTCCAATTCCCCGACGGTGGGCGTCTGCGGCGTGTTGTTGATGATACCGTCAAAATTGTTGTCGTTCTGCTCTACAATATCCTCAACGTGCTTTAGATAATTCTGCGGCTGCAAAAACTCCGGCGTCTGTCGATAGCCGATGCTGTCAACGTAATGCGCCGTGTCCTGCCCGTTCTGATGCAGCACCACCACATCGGAAACGGAAAGGCTGTGTCCCTTAAAGTCTTTCGGGTGGTCGATATTAAAGCGGGTAAAAATAGCTTCAAGGCTCGTACCCGGTGCAAGGGGCGCGGAATAGATCAGGTCATAGTTCGCCGGATCAACCGCGTGTCCCGCTGCGGTCAGACGGTCGTAAGGCTCAAAGCGCAAATCCCGCGTTTCGTCGCCGCGTTTGAGCTGGTAAATGGAAAAGCTGTCCCTGTCCGGCTCCTGCGCCTTTGCATAAAGTGCCTTGACCTCGCCCTGCGTCAGCTCCCCGGCGTTCAAGCTCTGTAACAGCTCCCGGCATTTCTCCGGCGTCCCGACAAACAGCAAGTCGCCCGGTATGGCTTTCCCGTCCGGCTGCTGTTCATAGGCTTGCAGGAAAGAGCGGTCGGCAAGGCTTTCGCTGCGGGGATTGGTGTGCATGGTATAAATCACGTCTTTTTCTGTACGCTGCGCCGCCTGCGCCTGTGTGCGCTCCGCAAGCGTCTTTTCGGCACGTTGCAAAACGGCATCGCTGACGGGTAGCGCATACAGCCCGGAAGCAGAGGAAAAGCCGACGTTGTTGAAAACATAGTCCACTTCACTATCTTTTAATGCGCCTGCCGCAAAATACTTCTCCCGCGTGGGTTCTGCACTCACCTTGCCATCCGCGATGTCGTAATTCAGCCCGGTTTCGATATGGGAGCAGATGTTTCCGTCTACCGCCAGTGTCACATAGTACCAGCCCATATATCCGCTGCTTTGACTGTCTGCGCCGTCGTTGAACTCAACGTTGAGCAGGGTGTAGGGCTTCAAGCCCTTCTGCGCGGCAATGGCATTGTCCTTTGCTTCGCGCTCCATGAGGGAAGCGAGAGCTGCTTCCTTTGTCGCGCTGACGATCTCCGGGTTGTACCGCAGCAGGGTATCGTTGACAAGCTCCCGCTGTACCGCTGCGGTCTTGGCTTTCGGCGTAAGGCGGTTGCCGAGAAACAGGGACGCGCCGTTATCAAAGCGGATGGATATATCGCTTGTGCCGCGCCATTTTCCCGTACAGGGCGACGTTTCAATCCTGCCCGCAGTACCGCCGAACGCCTGCGCAATCACTCCGATTTTCTCCTGTGTGGAAAGCGCCTCGTATTTCTCTGCGATTGCGGCGGCTTTCTTCCACTGCAAGTCCGTAAGGGGTGGGTCGGCTTTTTCGCTCTGTTCCTCCTGCGCGGCGGCAAGATCGGGCGCGGCTTTCTCGGCTTCGTGCTGCTTTTGCAGCTCTGCGATATGTCCGTCAATGCTGTTGATGATGTCTGCGGCGGCAGAGCGGATCGTTTCAAGGGAGCTTTTCAGCTCCGCAAGCTCCCGCCCGCTGCTCCACCCGGCAACATAGCCGAAAGAGTAGTCCGACGTATCAAGCCCGTAATGCTGGCAAACGGTGTAGGCGACGCTTTCCGCTTCCACCTCGCGGGTGCGGCGGTCTACGCGGGGCTGCTGCTCGTCTTTGGGAGCGTTCAGGTCAATATCGTGCAGCTTTGCGTGGGCGATTTCGTGAATGGCGGTTTTGAGCGTTTGCAGCTCGCTCATGCCCTCGTCAAGCGCAATGCGCTTGTCCTCCAAGTGATAATAGCCGTGTGCGCCGCCCTCGATTTTCTCAAAGCCGATGGGGACGGGAGAGGTCTTTTCAAGGGCTGCGAAAAAATCACTGTACTGCTCCACATCGCCTGTCAGCGCGTCCACGGCAATATCCGGCAATTCCTTTCCCTCGGTTTGGGACACGTCAAAGACGGACACCACCTTGTAGGCGGGTATAGTGATCTCCTTTTCCTCGGTGACGGGCTTTCCGTCCCTGCCGATCACGGGCTTTTGGGTCTGCGGGTCGATTTTCTCCGTTTCCTGCTTGATTTTGAACGGCGACGGGGCGATAATCTTAATGCCTTTTTCGCCTTTTTTGACGTTGCGCTGAAACTGGTTTTTCCAAGCGGTAAAGCCCGCGATCAGGGAAGCATCGGGCTTCTGCATGGCAATCAAGAGGGTGTTGTTGAAGCTGTAATTATGAAACTTCGACATAACGTGCAGATACTCCTTGTAGCGTTCACTGTCGAACAGCTCCATAATGCCTTGCTCCAAACGGTCGGTAATCTCCTTGAGCTTTTCGGCTGGCTTCTCTGCGGTAAGGTTGATAGGGATAACGGGCTGCGGCTGCGGCGGCTCTGTGGTAAGCGTCGCCGCTTGCCTTGTGCCGATAGCGTCCATTTCAACCTTTTCCGGGTCAAGGCGCGTCGGCTGCGCTGCCTGTTGGGGCGCGGTGTGCTGCGGCGGCTCGCCCTCAATGGCATAACCCGGAAGCAGCAGCCCATTCACCTTGAACGGCTCCGCGTATTCTTTCGGAACGGGCGGCATAGTCTCGGTAAACAGGCGGTCGTATGCCTTGATGCGTCCGGCAAGGTATTTTTCCATTGCCGCCTTGTCTGAAAAGGTCTTGCGCTCCTGTCCGGCGATTTTTACGTTTTGCTCATGGATCGGTCCGTTGGTGTAGACACTCCATGTCAGGCTCCATGAATACGGCACGGATTCTTGCGCCTGTCTGTCATAGCGGGTGTTTTCATAAACGTGATAGCGCATCTGATAGACTGCGTTGCTGCGGAGCTGCCATTCATAATCTGTTTTCTCCCATTTGTTGGATGTGTGCTTGACGGGCGGCGTCTGCACATACTCGATGGCTTTTTCAAGAAAGCGGGTGTTGCCCGCCTGCTGCTCCCATGCGGCTGCCTCCGTTTTCAGCCTGTCAAATACAGCCTGCTCCGCCGCCGCGCTCTCCTGCCGCAGCCGTGTCAGCTCCGCAAGAGAAAGCCCGGTCAGCGCGGAAATATCCGCTTTCTCACTTTCAAAATAGATGCTTCGCTCAATTACCAGCTTTTTTGCTACTTCCAGCCTGTCAAAATCATAGCTGGAATAGTTCTTTTCCTGTTCGCTCACGGTTTTGCTCCTTTCTTTTGTTGGTGTGATGATGTCTTTTAGCGGCTGCTCCCACTTGCGCCCAAAGCCGCGCACGACGGTATCTCCCGCCGCGCCGTTTTCGCTGAACATTTGCAGGGTGGAAAACGCATTGTCAAAGGCGGTGATATTGTCTGTGCCAATATTCGGGGCGAAGTGGATAACCCCGTCCGGGTAGTCCCTGCCTGTGCCGATCCAGCCCCGGATAAAGCTGTCGAAAGGGGCTTTCGCCCCGCTGTCAAAGTGTTCCTCGGCATGGCTTTTGTATAGCTGCCCGCCCCTATACTGTCTGCCTAAAATCAGCTCTCCCGCCTGCGGGGAGAACATAAAGCGGCGGTTGTCGATTTCCCGCATATCAAAGGACATACTGCGGGTATCAAGAAGCATCAGGGCGGCGGTCAGCTCTGCTTTCGGCTTGTTCTGCGTGGCTTACACCTCCTTTCATCGTTACAGAGGGTTTGGGACACTTCCCAAGGGTCTGCCCCAACAGGCGATAGCCTGTGAGGGTACAAGCAAAATCCCCATTCTGCGCGTAGCGTCAGAACGGGGATTTTACGGAAAGGGTACCCCTTTCCTATGCTTGCTGCGTAAGTTCTTTGTCCATCGCAAGCTCGATACGGTAGTTGACGTATTTCCCGCCCGTATCGGCTAATACAATGCTTCCGTCATAGGTTTTACCCGTTTTCGGGGAATACAGCTTTTTGACCTTCGCCCTGCCGCCCGCAAGCAGCGCGGCGGCAATTTTCGGGGTAAAGGCGGTTTTGCGTTCCTCGAAAAAGCGGTCGTTTTTCCACATGACAAAGGCGCAGTCCTTCTTTTCGCAGTAGTAGTTTTTTCTGCCCTCGCAGACGTTCCCGCCGCAGCGGGGGCATTTGCCGATCACCGCCTTTTCCTCTTTGAACAGGTCTTTCTGATTTTCGGAAAGAAACGGATAGGCTTTCACCAGCTCCCGCGCCATTTCTTCAATGCCCCGCATGAAGTCCTCCGGCTCGGCTGCGCCCCTTGCAATCTGCGTCAGAGCGTTTTCCCATTCGGCGGTAAGCTGCGGAGAGGTCAGCGTATCGGGCAGAACGCAAACAAGGTTGTTGCCCTTTTGGGTTGGGATAAGCTGTTTTCCCTTGCGCTGCACAAAGCCGGATTTGACCAGCTTTTCAATCACAGCGGCGCGGGTAGCGGGAGTGCCAAGCCCCCGGCGTTCTGCGTCCGGGTCGGTGTCCGCGCTTCCGGCGCGTTCCATAGCAGATAGCAGGCTTGCTTCCGTGTGCGGCTTCGGGGGCTGCGTGTCGTGCGCCGTAACTCTTGCGGCGGGGCTGTCAAAGCTCTGTCCCTCGGCAAAGGTCGGTACATCTAAAATAAGCTCGTTTTCCTCGTCGCCCTCGGCGTTGGGCTTTCCTTTCAGCGTCGCCCGGTAGCGTCGTTCAAGCTCTTTCCACCCGTCGCAAAGAACCGTCTTTCCCTTTGCCGTAAACTCGGTATCGGCACAGGAAAACACCGCCGTTACCGCATCAAAAATGTGCGGCTCGGCGGCGGCGAACAGCAGACGCGCCCCGGCAAGGGTGAGGATATTTCTTTCGCTTTCCGGCAGCGCGGCAAGGTCTGCTTTCGCAAGCTCCATTGTCGGAATAATGGCGTGGTGGTCGGACACCTTTTTGCTGTCAAGCGTCCGGGAAACATCGGGTGTGAAGTCTGCACCTTCCATAAAGGGCAGCTTGCCGACAAGCAGCGCGGCGATATGCACCGCCGTATCGCCCATGTCGTCGGTCAGATAATTGCTGTCCGTTCGCGGGTAGGTAAGCAGCCGCTTTTCGTAAAGGGCTTGTGCAAGGTCAAGGGTCTGCTTTGCGGTGTAACCGTAAATGCGGTTGGCTTCCCGCTGCAAGCCTGTAAGGTCAAACAAGCGGGGTGGCTGCTCGGTTTTCCTCTCACGCCTCACCGAAATGCAAACGGCCTGCGACGCTTCGCAAGCCGTTTTTACCGCTTCCGCTTTTGCGGCGTCGGAGATCCTCGCGCTTGCCGCTTCCGCGCCGCCAACATCAAGACGGACGATATGGTAGGTTTCTTTCTTGAAAGAGGTGATCGCCGCGTCCCGGTCTGCAAGCATTTTTAAGGTCGGCGTCTGAACGCGCCCCACGTTTAGAGTTTTGCCGTGAAGGACGGAGAAAAGGCGGGTGGCGTTGATGCCGATGATCCAGTCCGCTTTTGCGCGGCACAGAGCCGACGCATAGAGCGCGTCATACGCTTCGCCGGGTTTCAGCTCCGCAAAGCCCTTTTTGATTGCGCTTTTCTCCATAGAGGAAATCCAAAGGCGGGAAAAGGGCTTATCGCACCCCGCCGCATGGTAGACAAGGCGGAAAATCAGCTCGCCCTCGCGCCCTGCGTCGCAGGCGTTGACAACCTCGGAAACGTCGCTGCGGCGCATGAGGTCTTTTAGGATTTTGAACTGCTTTTGCCTGTCTTTGAATACGGTATATTGCCACGGCTGCGGCAGGATCGGCAGGCTGTCATAGCTCCACTTTTTGTACTGCTCCCCATAGGCGGCGGCTTCCGCAAGCTCCACCAAATGCCCCACGCACCATGAAATGAGGTAGCCGCCGCCCTCCATATATCCGTCCTTTTTGTTCTTTACGCCAAGGGCGGCGGCAAGTGCCGCCGCTACACTCGGCTTCTCTGCAATGACTAACCTCATTCCTCGTCCTCCTGTTCCTCGCTGCCTGCTTCCGGCTCGTCCTCGTCGTAATCGTCAAAATCGAAATCGTCAAGGTCGGTGTCGCCCTTGATACCCTGCTTCGGCTTCATGATCTTAAAATAGTAGAACGCGCCGCCACCGGCAAGCAGGGTAACGACAAGGAAGATCACAAGCCCGCCCGCATTGCTTTTTT
>ENA-UEQL01000614-UEQL01000614.1-human-gut-metagenome-genome-assembly--contig:-NODE-614-length-25500-cov-12.416395_pt1 | contig 25500 bp, 26 predicted proteins | sample MGYA00242905_ERZ507926 | MGnify/ENA primary metagenome ERZ507926 (study PRJEB26167, sample SAMN06115531) | human gut metagenome | host: Homo sapiens | place: China:Henan | collected 2015-09-09...
AACCGATGACTGGAAGGTCATAAGGTACGGCACGAACTGACTGATATCCATCCTGTATAAAGTAGTTTCTGCCATTCTTGTTCTCAACTCTGACATATCCACCGAACTTAACTTCAACAGCGTACTCTGAACGCCTTGACTCCACCTGTCCCGGTGCGATTTGAAAGCGAAGGGCTGTCCTCTATCGGGGATGGCAGCAACAATCTACTGATAGCGGTCTTGTCAGCACTTGCAGAATTGGAATCACAGCAAAAGAGCGAAGCCATCAAAAACGGTATTCGCTGGCGCATGGCAGAGGGTATCTACCAATTCTCGGTGATAAACACGCTTGGCTACTATTGGGACCACTTCGGACGATTGCTGATCGAGCCAACAGAAGCAAAGATTGTTGAAGCTATGCGTAAAGAGGGAATTACCAAGGATGACCTTGGCCGTGAAAAATTCCTTGAGCGTGCTTGGGATTGGAAAAAGCAATACGGTGGCAGAATTATTGAACAGCTTAAAAAGATGGGCTCATCTTGCGACTGGGACAGGGAACGCTTTACACTTGATGAAGGATGCAGCAAAGCTGTTAGGGAAGTATTTGTAGGCCTTTATGAAAAAGGCCTTATTTATCGCGGTAACCGTATGGTTAACTGGTGCCCGCATTGTAATACTTCAATTTCTGACGCCGAGGTTGAATATGAAGAAAAGGATTCAAACTTCTGGCATCTTCTTTATGAAGTAAAGGAGACGGGTGAAAAGCTTGAACTTGCTACTACCCGCCCTGAAACGATGGTCACGTTTGCCTTTGTCGACGTGATGAAGTTTACGAGATATGTTGTCACGGTTGTTGTAAACGGAGCGATGCCCTCTGCCGATGTCGTTGTAGAACAGTTGGTGTAGTAGATTTCCGGTGTCGCGCTTGTCGATGTCTGAAGCGTGGCGAAAATGTCGTATTTGTCGTTGACCGTATAGCTGATTTGCAACACTGTGATGGCGGTGACCATCGACGATGTTGCTGAGTTGCTCAGAGCATAAGCGGCGATTGAACCGTTGAGGTCGGTCACCTTGTAGTTGTTGCCGTCGCTTGCAACAGGGGTTGCCTCCGGAAGAGAGAAGGAGAAGCCTCCGTTGGTCTTGTCGTATTTCAATGCGATGTTGTTGAACACGAGCGAGATTTCCTCTCCGTCGCTCTCAATGGCGCCGGTTGCTTTGAGTGTCATCGTCATTTGTGAAAGGTTGATGTCCATTTCGTATTTTGCCGCCTTGTTGCGCAGAGGCGCGTCGACTTTGGCAGGCTCGTGGATGTGGTTGTAGCCCTTCAGCGCAATTGTCTGTGTTGCGTCGGGAGTGTCGCCAGAATTGATGCATGACTGCATTGAGAACACCATTGCGAGAATGGCGAAAAGAGAAATTAATTTCTTCATTGTAATTATAGTTTTTATGTTCTTAAATATTCACTCTCAGAGTAGCTCCAAACTGCACGGGTTTGCCTCGTTGCAGGAACTCGTGCTGAATGGAAACGAAGTAGAACGTGGAATACTGCGTGGCGGTGATGTTTTTAGCCCACAAATCCACGGAAAACTTGTTGCAGATAAGTTTGACGCTCGCGTCGAGCTTGAAGTATAGGTTCTGTGCCGTAGAGTTGTCTTCGTTCCAGTAGATTTTGCCGATGCCCTGTGTCGACAGTCCCGTCGAGATGTAGCGCAGCGGTCCGAACTGCGCGGGGATAAGATAGTTTGCAGCGGCAAAAATGGTGTTTTGCGGAGCGTAGGGCACGAAACGTCCGGAGTAGTCTTCCTTGCCGTTGTTGAACTCTATGAACTTAGCGTTGGTATATCCGTAAGCAGCGTTGAGCGTCAGCCGTTCCACCGGGCTGTAGGCAACCGACACCTCGATGCCAGCGCTGCGCGCTTTTCCGGCATTGGTCATTATGCGTCCTGTAATGTCGCCCTCGGGAAACACCGTCAGCTGCTGGTCGCGGCAGTAGATGTAGAAAGCCGTGGCGCTTGCCGAAAACTGTTTGTCGGCAGTCTTTATCAAAGCTCCCAATTCGGCGTTCCAGCTGTTTTCAGGCTTGTAGCCCACCACCTGGTCCACATCGTAGCGGCGTCCGATGCCCATGCTCTCCATCAGCTGCTGCTGCAGCACGTCGGAAAACATCTGCGTGTTGAATCCTCCCGCCTTGTAGCCTTTGGCAACAGTTAGTCTTACTTTCGCCTCGTGGCGCGACGGGATTGAGTATGAGGCAGAAATTTTGGGCAGCAGCTGCGTGAACGACCGCTTCAGGCTTCCGCCGTTGTGGATTTCCACGGGGTGGAACGCATAATGGCTGAGCGAGCCGTCGCCGGCACGCTGCATCACGGTGTAGCTTGTCGAGCAGTCGCTTGTGTAGTCGAGCCGCGACTGCTCGTAGTCGAATCGCAAGCCCGCCACCAGCGTAAACCTGCGGGTCGCATACGACACCTCGCCGTAGGCTGCCGCTCCCGCCGACGGCATAGTGAATCCCGAGCCGAGTACGAAGCTGTCCTCGTCCCAGACGATGGGGTAGTATGGGTTCATCTCATTCCATTTTCCTGCAATCAGAGACTCGATGCCATAGTCCTTGAACGTGACCGGCGCCAGCATCTTCATGTGTCTGAAGAAAGCGAACGCTCCGCCTATCCATCGCAGTTTGCCGTCGGCAGCCGATCCGCTGACAATCACGTCCTGCGTGGCTGCATGCTCCGTCTTCTTCTGTGTTATAGTGAAATACGATAACGGTAGGAAGTCCTGGTCGAGTGTCATATTGTCGTCGATGAACTGATAGCTCGTGCTGCTTGTCAGCTCAACGTTCTCGCCACGCCATTTCATTGTCAGACCGTCGATTACCGACGTGCGGCGGTAGAAGCACGTGTCGTTGTAGTTTATCTCGCGCGTGTCGGCAAACTCGTAGGCATAGCCGCCCTGCCGGTTTATCGACACCGCCGCCATATTCTCCATTATAAAGCGGTCGGACGGCTTCCACGCCAGTTTGAGCATGGCTCTTCCCGATGTCTCCTTGTCGCAGGTTTTGCCGTTGTTAAGGTTGCGGAAAAAGCCGTCGGTGTGGTAGACCGAAACGTTGCCGCCCACTCCGAACGACCGCGATGGCCGGCTGTAGTGCGACACTGACGCTTTCGTGGTGTTCGCCTTGCCGTATTCAAGCAGCAGTCGGCATCCTTGAAATGAAAGAGGCGACAGAGTGCGTATCGACACCACGCCGCCCATCGTGTTGCGTCCGTACATAGTGCTTTGCGGACCGCGCAGCATCTGGAGGCTCTCGATGTCGGCTATGTCGAAGTCGTAGTTGTCCTTGTTGAGCACCGGCACGTTGTCGACCACCAACCCCACTACAGGCTGGTCGATGCGAGCGCCCATTCCGCGCACGTAGATTGACGACGTGATGCGCGACCCGTATTCAGGGATGTAGAAGTTTGGCACAATCGAGCTTGCGTCGCGAGCGTTGGCGATGTTGAGCCTCTCGATTTGCGCCCTTGATATCAGAGTCGACGCCGAACCCGCTGTTTCCGCGTCGGCCGACTGCTTGGCGGCAATCACCGAGATTTCTTTCAGATTTATGATAGAGTCACCGTATTGGTTGGCGTCGAATCCAGCCTTCGCCGGCGCGGCGAATGCGTCGGAAGCCAGCAGAGAGGCGGTTGCGAAAATGATTATTCTAACTTTCAAAACGTAACTGATTTTCGGCTGCAAAGGAACAAAAACATTACGAATCACGCAATCACAAGATTTGGTGATTTTGCGGCACGGGGTGAATGAGTGCTTTTTTGTCGATGCGATGAGAATTAATTGAAAATTAATGCCTTTTTAAGCAAAAGAATTGCTATATTTGCACGGCTTAAAAGCGCAGAATAGGGGAACAAACTGACGACCGCCGGCTTTGTCGGCTGGTTCTTAGTGTGTTAATCCGTATTGTGCGCATTGTTTAACGTGAAATTATAAGTAATTTTTAGATATGGATTTGTCAATATTTGGTATCGAAAGTACCTCGACGGCTTTGGTAGCCGTCCTCACCGGTGTCGCACTGGTGGTTTTGGGCTTGACGACGGCAGCGTTGATAGGCCCACGCTCATATGCTCCGCAAAAAGGCGAGCCTTATGAGTGCGGTATCCCTACCCGAGGAGACAGTATGGTTCAGTTCAAGGTGGGCTACTATCTGTTTGCCATTCTGTTCTTGATGTTTGACGTCGAGACAGTGTTTCTGTTTCCGTGGGCGGTGATTGCCAAAGGTATGGGCGTCGAGAGCATTCTCGCAGTGTGTGTGTTCCTGTTTGTACTCATCTTAGGCCTTGCTTACGCATGGCGGAAAGGAGCGTTGCAGTGGAAGTAAAGATTAAAGGAATGAAGTGGGAAGACTTCAACGACAACGAGTATATCGAGAACTTGGTCAACGAGCTGAAGGAAAACGGACAGAACGTTGTAGTAGGCAAGTTTGATGAGTTGATCAACTGGGGTCGCAGCAATTCTTTGTGGCCGCTGACGTTTGCCACAAGCTGCTGCGGTATTGAGTTCATCTCGCTTGGCGCCGCGCGCTACGACATGGCGCGTTTCGGATTTGAGGTGGCACGTTCAAGCCCACGCCAGGCCGACTTTATGATGGTTGCGGGTACAATCGTGCATCGTATGGCGCCGGTGTTCCGCCGCTTGTATGAGCAGCTCGCCGAGCCGAAATATGTAATCGCGGTTGGCGGTTGCGCAGTGTCGGGCGGACCGTTTAAAAACTCCTACCACGTGGTTACAGGTATTGACAAGGTTGTTCCGGTTGATGTCTACATCCCGGGATGCCCTCCTCGTCCGGAAGCGATGTTCTACGGCTTGATGCAGCTTCAACGCAAAGTCAAGGTGGAAAAATTCTTTGGCGGAGTGAACCGCAAGCGCACGCGCGAAGACTTCTTCCGCGAGAACCCAGAGATAGCGAAAGAGGAACACGTACAAGAATAAGATATTAAGGTATGGTAAATATACAAGAAATAATAGGCAAGGTTTGTCCGGAAGCCGTATTTGAGGAAAACGAAGTGGCATTGGCCGTCGTTCCCGACGCAAAATGGCACACCGTTGCCGAGACATTGAAGAAAGCCGGTTACGACTGGCTGGCATGTGTAGTAGGAGAGGACTGGGGCGACGCTCTGGGCTGCACCTATTATATAAAGTCGACATCCGACTATTCTATGGTTTCGGTTAAAGTGACAACAACCGACCGTGAGAACCCGATGCTTCACAGTGTCTATGACGTGTGGGAAATTGCCCGTCTGGAAGAGCGTGAAGTGTATGACTTCTATGGCATAAAATTCATCAACCACCCTGACATGCGCCGCTTGTATCTGCGCAATGACTGGGTGGGTTTCCCTTTAAGAAAGGACTACGACGAGAATCCGGAAATCAATCCGATCCGTCTTTATCACGAGAAAACCGACGACACGACAGTTACATACGTGGAAGATGCTGAAGGCAATGTGACAGAAAAGACTGCTACAATCTTCAGCCCGGAGGAGTTTGTCGTGAATATCGGTCCGCAGCACCCGGCAACCCACGGTGTGCTCCGCTTCCGCACGTCGCTCGACGGAGAGGAAGTGAAGAAAATCGACCTCTATTGCGGTTATATCCACCGCGGAGTGGAGAAGCTTTGCGAAAAACTCACATATCCGCAGACCATCCACTTCTACGACCGTATGGACTACTTCTCGGCGCTTCCCAACGAGCATTGTGTCTGCGCCTGCATCGAGAAGGCTCTCGGCATCGAGGTGCCCCGCCGCGCGCAGGTGATTCGCGTGATGGTCGACGAGTTGTCGCGTATCGCCAGCCACCTGTTGTTCTTCGGAACCTACTGTATGGACCTTGGCGCCACAACCGCGCTGTTCTACGGTATGCGTGAGCGTGAGACAATCCTTGACATCCTTGAGGCAACTACAGGCGCGCGTATGTCGTTCAACTACAACACTATCGGTGGTGTGCGTGCCGACCTATATCCAACATTCCAGGAAAAGGTGAAAGAGTTCTTGGCAATCATGCCTGAGCGCTTGAAAGAATACCATCAGCTTGTGACCGGCAACATCATCTTCCAGAACCGTCTGAAAGGTGTGGGTGTGCTGTCGAAGGAAGATGCTGTGGATTATGGCGTGGCAGGTCCGTCGGGACGTGCTTCGGGCTGGGCGTGCGACCTCCGCAAGACCAATCCGTACTCCATCTACAGCGAGCTTGATTTCGAGCAGGTTGTGCTTGACGGCTGCGACTCGTTCGACCGCTACTTGGTGCGCTTGAAAGAGATTGAGCAGTCGTGCAAGATTCTTGAGCAGCTTGTCGACAATATCCCAGAGGGAGACTATTGCGCTAAGGTGCCGAAGATTATCAAGCTTCCGGAAGGACATTGGTATCAGGAAGTTGAGGCATGCCGAGGCATTTTCGGTGTTTATATCGACAGCAAGGGCGAGAAGTCGCCTTACCGCATGAAGGTCAACGGCACATGTCTGCGTCTTGCCGGCGTTGTCGATCACTTGACCCGCGGCGAGAAGATTGCCGACTTGATTACGATTGGCGGATCGCTCGACTATGTGGTGCCTGAAATCGACAGATAAAGATAACAGATTGAGTAACAAAGAAAATTTAAAGATATGATTTTTGACTTCAAAGTAGTCACAGAATGGTTTGACAATCTGCTCAACGGCTTCATGCCGGCATGGGCAACCACTGTGGTCGAATGTGTGCTTATCGGTGTCGGGCTTTTGGTGGTCTATGCATTGTTGGCGCTGTTCTACATATATTTTGAGCGTAAGGTCTGCGGCGCGTTCCAATGTCGTCTCGGCCCGAACCGCGTAGGTCCGCTCGGCTTGCTCCAGAGTTTCGCCGATATGTTCAAGATTCTTATTAAGGAGTTGATTCCGCTCAACAATATCGACAAGTTTCTTTTCAACTTGGCACCGTTCCTTGTGATTGTGGCGTCGTTTGCCGCATTCGCGGTTCTTCCATGGGGAAAAGGCTTGCAGATTATTGATTTCAATATCGGCATCTTCTTCCTGACCGCCGTTTCATCGATAGGAGTGCTCGGCATTCTGCTCGCCGGATGGTCGTCAAACAACAAGTATACGCTTATCGGCGCACTTCGAAGCGGCGCGCAGATGATCAGCTATGAGTTGTCTATCGGCTTGTCGATCATGACAATCGTGCTGCTCAGCGGCACAATGTCGGTTACCGGTCTGGTAGAGGGACAGAAAGACCTTTGGTTCATTTTCCAGGGCCACATTCCCGCCGTCATAGCATTTATCGTCTATATGATTGCCGGAACGGCAGAAACCAACCGCGGTCCGTTTGACTTGCCAGAGGCAGAGTCGGAGCTTACAGCCGGTTACCACACAGAGTATTCAGGCCTGCACTTCGGACTGTTCTACCTCGCCGAGTATCTTAACCTCTTCATCGTTTCGGGCGTGGCAACGCTGCTCTTCTTCGGAGGATGGATGCCGCTGCACATCCCGGGATGGGAAGGCTTCAACGCCGTGATGGACTATATCCCGTCGGTAGTATGGTTTGTAGCCAAGGCTGTAGCGTTGTCGTTTGTCATCATCTGGTTCAAATGGACGTTCCCTCGTCTGCGTATTGACCAGTTGCTTGCGTTCGAGTGGAAATATCTGTTGCCAATCAATTTGTTCAACCTCGTGTTGATGCTCATTGTGGTAGCATTCGGACTTAGCTTGTAAGAGATTTATTTTTTGAGAGAGAGTAAATAAAAAGTTTATTAATTGTAAAACGAAATGACCAACAACAAAGGAAAGATCACACAGGTAATCGGACCTGTGGTCGACGTGTCATTCGACATCGACAAAAACGACCTTCCGCCAATCTACACAGCGTTGAAGGTGGGTCGTCCAGACGGCGCCGACTTGTTGCTCGAAGTGGAGCAGCACATCGGTGAGCAGACGGTGAGATGCGTCGCAATGGATGCGACTGATGGTCTTCGACGTGGAATGGAGGTTGAGAATATGGGACAACCGATTTCAGTGCCGACGGGAGAACAGGTCAAAGGACGATTGCTGAACGTTATCGGTCAGCCAATCGACCATTTGCCAGCCTTGTCGGACGAGAATCGCCGTCCTATCCACCAGCCGGCGCCGAAGTTTGACGATTTGTCGATCAGTTCTGAGATTCTTTATACGGGAATCAAGGTGATTGACCTCTTGGAGCCTTATTTGAAAGGTGGCAAGATTGGTTTGTTTGGTGGTGCCGGAGTGGGTAAGACCGTGCTTATCATGGAGCTTATCAACAACATCGCCATTGGACAAAACGGTTTCTCCGTGTTTACAGGCGTCGGCGAGCGTACGCGTGAGGGCAACGACCTTCTGCGCGAGATGCTCGAGAGCGGGGTCTTGAAATACGGTGACAAGTTTATGAAGGGCATGGAAAAAGGCGAGTGGAACATCGAGGATGTCGACGCCGAGGCTTTGAAGAAGTCGCAGATTGCCCTTGTGTTCGGACAGATGAACGAGCCTCCTGGTGCCCGTTTGCGTGTTGCGCTTTCAGGATTGACCGTAGCCGAGCAGTTCCGTGACCAGGATGGAGGATCGAAGGATATTCTTCTGTTTATCGACAACATCTTCCGTTTCACGCAGGCCGGTTCGGAGGTGTCTGCCCTTTTGGGTCGTATGCCGTCGGCCGTTGGCTATCAGCCAACGCTTGCGTCGGAGATGGGCGCTCTCCAGGAGCGAATCACGTCGACGAAGCAGGGTTCCATCACATCGGTTCAGGCAATCTATGTGCCGGCCGATGACTTGACCGACCCGGCACCGGCAACTACGTTCAACTTCTTGGATGCCACCACCGTGCTTAGCCGAAAGATTTCGGAGCTTGGTATCTATCCAGCTGTCGACCCGCTGGAGTCAACATCGCGTATTCTCGACCCGAACATCATCGGCGAGGAGCACTACAATGTGGCTCAGGCAGTAAAGCAGCTGCTTCAGAAATACAATGAGCTTCAGGACATCATCGCCATTCTCGGTGTCGACGAGCTTTCAGACGAGGACAAACTCGTTGTGGCCCGTGCACGCCGTGCGCAGCGTTTCTTCTCGCAGCCGTTCCACGTTGCCGAGCAGTTTACCGGACTTCCGGGCGTTATGGTGCCACTGAGCGAGACAATCCGCGGTTTCAAGATGATTCTCAACGGCGAAGTCGACGAATATCCGGAGCAGGCATTCCTCAATGTCGGCACCATCGACGAGGCTATCGAGAAGGGCAAGAAACTGCTTGCTGAGATTGACCAATAATAAAAACAAACGAGATGACACTAAAAGTGATTTCTGCAGAACAGATTCTGTTTGACGGACAGGTTTCGTTGGTGACACTTCCGGGGGAATCCGGACTTTTCACCGTGCTTGAAAACCATGCCTCCCTTGTGTCGGCGCTGACCAAAGGCACTATTGAATATCAAAGAGCCGACAACGCGCAGCGCGAGACGATGGATATTGCCGGAGGAATCGTTGATGTGGACCGCAATGTGGTGTCAGTATGTATCTATTAGTAATATGAAGAAAGTACTTGCCATAATGGTATTGATGATGTTTGCGTTGGCGTTGCCGATGCAGGCTTCGTCAAAGTCGGGCGACGGAAAGGATGACGAGGGCGGAATGAACCTTCAGGAAATCATTTTCGAGCACCTCGGCGACGCTTACGGCTGGGAAGTTCCTTTCTCACACGAGCACCGCATTCCGCTGCCTGTGATTGTCAACGACAATCGTGGCGGCTGGCACGTGTTCAGTTCTTCGAGGGTTACAGGCGGAGAGTCTTATGACGCCGACGACGGTGTTGTCTACCGCATAGCCTCGGAGGGCGACAATCACGGCAAGGTGGTGCAAGTGGCGGCAGACGGCAAAGAGTTTCGTCCGGTCGACTTGTCGATAACCAAGGACGTTGCAGCATTGATAGTAGCCGCACTGATAGTGTTGTCGGTAATGCTGTCGCTGGTGCGCTATTACAAGCGCAACGGCATGAAAGCCCCCCGCAAGGGAATGGGCGCCGTAGAGGCACTCATCGGGTTTATCTACGACGGCGTGCTTAAGAACACACTCGGAGAGAAGGCCCCCAAGTTTGCAGGGTTTCTGCTGACGGCGTTTTTCTTCATTTTCACTATGAACCTGTTGGGTTTGGCAGTAGTATTCCCAGGAGGCGCGAACCTTACCGGCAATATTGCCGTGACGCTTGTTCTTGCCGTATGCACGTTTGTCGTGACCAACATAAAAGGCAACAAGCATTATTGGAAAGACATTTTTTGGCCTGACGTGCCATTGGCACTAAAGTTTCCGTTGCCAATCATGCCTGTAATCGAGCTTTTTGGAATATTCACCAAGCCGGCGGCACTCTGTGTCCGTCTGTTCGCCAATATGATGGGCGGTCATATGATAGTGATAGTGCTGACGCTGTTGATATTTATCTTCGCACCGTTTGGCGCGGGAGTTACGACTGCCGCAACCGCCGTATCGGTGTTCTTCTCATTGTTTATGCTTCTACTGGATGTGCTTGTAAGTTTCATTCAGGCGTTTGTGTTTACAATGCTTTCGACGCTATTCATCTCTCTTGCTGTGGCAGAGCCGGAGCATCACGATAAAAAAGAGGTGGAGGCCGCATAACCAATAAAAAATAAAAAAACAAAAAATAACAATTTAAAAATTTAATTACTATGTTAGGAATGATTTTAGCGCAGGCTGCTGAAGCAGTTATGTCTTTGGGACTTGACAAAATGGGTGCATGTCTTGGTGCAGCAATCGCAGCCATCGCTGCAGGTATCGGTATCGGTAAGATCGGTGCAGCCGCTATGGAGGCAATTGCCCGTCAGCCGGAGTCGGCAAGCGACATTCGTAGTAATATGATCGTCATCGCAGCCCTTGTTGAGGGTGTGGCGTTGTTCGGTGTGATTGTTTGTGTACTTTCGTTGTTCATCTAATCAAGCACAACTTAAGAGATGGAACTGTTTACGCCTGCATTTGGCTTGGTATTCTGGATGTTTGTGGTCTTCGTGCTGCTGTGCGTCCTCCTTGGCAAGTTTGCATGGCCTGCCATCATCAAAATGATGACAGATCGTGCCGACTTGATCGACAAGGGCGTTGCATATGCAGAGGAGGCCAAGGAGCATGTCGACAATGCGAAGGCTGAGGCGGACAAGTTTATCCTTGAGGCGCAAAAGCAGCAGGCGGAGATTCTGCGCGAGGCGGCACGAATGAAGGCACAAATCATTGAGGAGGCCAAGGAAGCCGCAACGGTCGAGGCCAACAAGGTGATGGAAGCCGCTAAGGTGTCGATAGAGCAGGAGCGCAAGGAAGCCGAACTGCAATTCCGCAACGAGGTTAGCACATTCGCCATTCAGATTGCGGAGAAGTTGCTCCGTGAGCATATGGCTGACGAAAAAGCTCAGTCGCAGCTTGTAGACAAATTGCTGGATGAGATTGAAACGAAAAATTGATAATAATTTAAATCGTAAAAGATGAATGAAGGACTGATTCCGAGCCGCTATGCCAAAGCGCTGCACCTCTATGCCGAGGAAGCAGGCAAAGCCGCCGCCGTCTATGAGCAGACGGAGCGTCTTGCCGCCGGCTATGAGGCGCATCCGCAGATGTCGCGCGCGGTGGAAAATCCGTTTCTTCCGCTTGCCGACAAGCAGCAGCTGCTGCTTGTTGCGTCGGGCGCGGAGAACGACGGGTGTCTGGACAAGTTTTTCAAACTCGTTTTCAGCCATGGACGGGAATCCTTCATACGCTCAATGGCACTGGCTTACGGCAAGCGCTATCGCGATGTCAACAAGATTTCACAGGTTGAGATTGCCACAGCGTCGAGCTTCAGCCAGGTTGTCATGGACAAAATCAAGGACTCCGTGCAAACTCATCTGAAGGGCCGCACCCTTGAATATCGTCAGCGCGTCGACGCTTCCCTTATCGGAGGCTTCACGGTGCGTGTCGACGGCGAGGTGCTCGACGCTTCGATGAGCAATGATTTAAGAAAATTGCGTTTAAAACTTCTAAGTAAGAAATAAAAAATGATTGACCCAAGTGAGATTTCAGACATACTGAAGCAGCAACTCGACGGCCTTAAAGGCAAGGCTCAGTTTGAGGAGGTTGGCACAGTGCTCAACGTTGGCGACGGTGTGGCTCACGTCTATGGTCTCGACAATGTGGAGGCAAACGAGCTCGTGGTGTTTGACAACGGTGCTACGGGTGTTGCCATGAACCTTGAGGAGAGCAACGTGGGCGTTGTGCTTCTTGACAAAGTCAATGAAGTGACCGAGAATATGTCGGTTCGCCGCACTGGTGAAATCGCATCAATACCTGTGGGCGAAGGACTGTTGGGCCGTGTGATCAACGTTCTTGGCGAGCCGGTTGACGGCAAAGGACCCATCGAGGGCTCTTTGATGCGTCTGCCACTCGACCGCAAGGCTCCTGGCGTAATCTTCCGTCAGCCAGTGAAGCAGCCGCTTCAGACTGGCTTGAAGGCAGTCGACTCGATGATTCCTATCGGCCGCGGTCAGCGCGAGCTTATCATCGGCGACCGTCAGATTGGCAAGACCGCCATCGCTATCGACACGATTATCAACCAGCGTCAGAATTATGAGCAGGGCAAGCCTGTTTATTGCATCTATGTGGCTATCGGACAGAAGGCTTCATCGATTGCTTCGCTTGTCAACACGCTGAAGAAATATGGCGCTATGGACTATACGGTTGTTGTGGCGGCATCGGCGAGCGACTCAGCCGCGATGCGCTATTACTCACCGTTTGCCGGCGCGGCTATCGGCGAGTTTTTCCGCGACAGCGGCCGCGACGCGCTGATTGTTTACGACGACCTTTCGAAGCAGGCGGTGGCTTATCGCGAGCTGTCGTTGATTTTGAAGCGTCCGTCGGGACGTGAGGCTTATCCAGGCGACATCTTCTATCTGCACTCCCGTTTGTTGGAGCGAGCAGCGAAGATTATCGACAACGATGAGGTTGCAAAGAGCATGAACGACCTTCCGGAGGCACTGAAGCCCATCGTCAAGGGCGGCGGCTCACTCACGGCGCTTCCAATCATCGAGACTCAGGCCGGCGACGTGTCGGCGTATATCCCGACCAACGTGATTTCAATTACCGACGGTCAGATATTCCTTGAGTCGGGCTTGTTCAACAGCGGTATCCGTCCGGCGATCAATGTCGGTATTTCGGTGTCGCGTGTTGGTGGCAACGCTCAGATCAAGGCGATGAAGAAGATTGCCGGCACATTGAAGATTGACCAGGCGCAGTTCCGCGAGTTGGAGTCGTTTACTAAGTTTGGCGGCGACATCGACCCCGTTACGGCGCGCACAATCGACAAGGGGCGCAAGAACGAACGCCTGCTCATCCAGCCGCAGTATCATCCGATGGCCGTGGAGGAGCAGATTGCCGTGATTTTCTGCGGAACGCGCGGACTGCTGTCGGCAGTGCCGATGGACAAAGTCGCAGAGTTTGAAACAGAGTTTATCCAGATGCTGCAGGCAGGACACAAGTCGGATGTTCTCGACGTGCTTCGTTCAGGTCAGTTGACCGCCGAGGTAGAGGGCATTCTGACCGAGACCGCCAAGGCAGTTTCTGCTAAATATGCTCAATAAAGAAACGGAATTAGGTAATGTCAACGTTAAGAGAACTTAAGGGAAGAATCGGTTCGGTGGCGTCGTCGGAGAAAATCACCGGCGCCATGAAGATGATTTCATCGGCAAAGATGCACAAGGCGGAGCAGAATTTGAGCCGCTTGGTGCCATTCCGCAATCAGCTTCAGGACATAATGGGCAACCTTATGCAGACCGACGCCGAGTATACTTCCGAGTTGACTGACGTTCGAGACGTGAAGACGGTGACAATAGTGGTGCTTGGCAGCGACGAGGGTCTCTGCGGCGCTTACAACATCAACATCTTCAAGGGCTTGCTCCGACATATCAATGAATTGCGCAAGGCCAACCCGTCGGTAATGATAAACGTGGTGCCCGTTGGCAAGAAGATTGTCAAGGCCGCCGCTGTTGTCGCCGGCGACGGCGTTGCTGTTGAACGCACCGAAGCCAGCCCGAAATCGGGCATCGACGGCATCCGCCGTCTTGTGGACACTCTTAAAGCCGACTATGTCGGCGGCAAGACCGACCGCGTAGAGGTGGTGTCGATGAAGTTTCTTTCGGCAGGCAAGCAGCGGCTCACCGTGCAGCAGTTGCTGCCAGTGTCGGCAGAATCCTTCGGCAAAGCCGATGGCCCGACAAACCGTCCGTATCTTTTCGAACCCGACGCCAACCGGATCTATAACGCTATCCTGCCGCTCTACGTTTTGTCGCTTGTGCAGGAAGTGTTTGGGCAGAACGCCGCCTCAGAGCAGGCAGCGCGCGTGATGGCAATGCAGAGTGCCAACGACAATGCAGTAAAGCTGCACGACTCTCTGAAATTGGAATACAACAAGCTGCGTCAGCAGGGTATTACGACAGAATTGCTCGACATACTCGGCGGCCAGGTTGAGAAATAGTACATGACAGACAACATCGGGAAGGAGGCAAACATACCGGACCTCCTTCCGGATGTTTTTAATGAATTTTTATGAATGCCGGTATGAGAAAAAACAGTTGACTGAACACAATAGAGTTATGAGTAGTGTAAAAGATTACTTCACCGGATTAGGCAAAGGTATGGTCAGCCTTTTGAAGGGAATGGAAGTGACAGGAAAGGAGTTCGTCACGAAGAAGGTGACGGAGGAATATCCTGACAACAGAGACAATTTGCCGGTAGGCGAACGTTTTCGTGGCACGTTGGAGCTCATCTATGATGAAAAAGGCAACCACAAGTGTATTGCTTGCGGATTGTGCCAAATGAACTGCCCGAACCAGACAATCCACATCGAATCGAAGATGGTGGAGCTGCCCGACGGGAAGAAGAAAAAAGTATTGGTGAAATATTTGTACGACCTTGGCAGTTGTACGTTCTGCCAGATGTGTGTTTCGGCATGTCCGCACCACGCAATCCACTTCACCAACAAGTTTGAGCATGCGGTTTATACGCGTTCGAAACTTGTGAAACAGCTGAATTATCTTCCGGAAAAAGACCCAGTAGAGGTTTGGAAGGCGCAGCAGAAGGCCAAGGAAGAGGCCGCAGCCAAAGCAGCGGAGGCGAAAGCCGCCGAAGCACCTAAAAATGAAACAACAGAGAAAAATTAATATAAAGTATATATGAATGTAGTAGGTAATTCAATCGTGTATTGCGTGATTGCACTGTCAATCATCGTATTCTCGGTTTTGTCGGTTACTTCGCGCAAAATCCTGCGTTCGGCCACTTACTTGCTTTTCACTCTTTTTGCCACGGCGGCACTCTATTTCCAATTAGGATATGAGTTTCTCGGCGCGGTTCAGATAGCAGTGTATGCAGGCGGTATCTTGGTGCTGTTCGTATTCTCGATTCTGCTCACAAGCAAACCCGGCAACAATGCCGAGCGTTTGGCATCCAAACGTAAAACACTCGGACTTATCGCAGCCATTGCCGGTGTTGCCGTATGTGGCTACGCCTTGTTCTCATTCTTTGGTGGAGAGACAGCGTCATTGCTGTCGACGACCAGCGATGTGACGGTGGAGAAAATCGGACATGCCTTGCTTGGCACCGAGAAGTTTGAGTATCTTTTGCCTTTTGAGGCAATCAGTGTGTTGTTATTGGCATGTATAATCGGTGGTGTGGTAATCGCCCGTAAAAGATAATTGCAATGGATTTGACAATGCTTTATTATTTGGTGCCGAGTCTGGTGATGTTCGCCTGCGGCGTTTACGGTTTTATCACCCGTAAGAATTTGATCGCCATCCTTATCTCTTTGGAATTGATGCTCAACTCTGTTGACATCAACTTTGTGGTTTTCAACCGCTTTCTTTTCCCGGGGCAGATGGAGGGAATGTTTTTCGCCCTGTTCGCGATAGCCATCGCGGCGGCAGAGACAGCTTTGGCGATTGCGATTGTGATCAACATATTCCGCGCAGTGAAGAATGTTGATATCCAAAGTTTAACTAAAATGAAATATTAAGCTCATGGACTTGTCATTATCAATAATCACAATTCTGCTGCCGTTGTTCACGTTTTTCGTGCTCGGCCTTGTAGGTATGAAGATGCCTAAGCAGACTGCGGGAATTTTCGGAACGCTCTCTATGCTCGTCACAGCCGTTGTGGCTTATGGAGTTGCGTTGAGCTATTTTTTCAGCCCAGAGTATATTGTCGACGGAGTTCGCCAGGCTCAGGTGGTCTATGATGCCACATGGCTTACGTTCGGCGAGAACTTGAAGGTGACGCTCGGCATCTATATCGACCCGATTTCGGCGATGATGCTTATCGTTATTTCAACGATTTCGTTCATGGTGCATCTCTACAGTCTCGGCTATATGCACGGCGAGAAGGGATTCCAGCGTTATTATGCGTTCCTTTCATTGTTTACGTTCTCGATGCTCGGACTCGTTGTTGCCACCAACATCTTCCAGATGTTTATCTTCTTCGAGATGGTGGGAGTGTCGTCATATCTTCTGATAGGCTTCTACTATGAGAAGGCAGCCGCTGTGGCAGCGTCGAAGAAGGCGTTTATCGTGACTCGTTTCGCCGACCTCGGCTTCCTCATCGGTATAATGCTTTTGGCTTACTATTGCGACACGTTCGACTTCAAGTCGCTGATGTCGAACCCAACGGGAATCCTCACAAGCTCGGCAGGCGTTACGTTTATGGGCTGTTCAGCCGCATCGTGGGCGTTGGCTCTGATTTTCATCGGCGGTGCCGGTAAGTCGGCGATGTTCCCGTTGCACATCTGGCTTCCAGACGCAATGGAAGGCCCGACACCAGTTTCGGCGTTGATCCATGCCGCAACGATGGTTGTTGCCGGTGTGTTCTTGGTGGCACGTATGTTCCCGATGTATCTCGGCACACCGGAGGTGCTCGACCTGATCACCGTTACCGGTGCAGTCACCGCGCTTTATGCCGCAGTTGTGGCATGCGCGCAGACCGACATCAAGCGCGTGCTCGCGTTCTCAACGATTTCACAGATTGCCTTTATGTTTACGGCGCTCGGCGTAGCCCGTCCGGAACTTCACGAGGGCGTAGGCTATATGGCGTCAATGTTCCACTTGTTTACACACGCAATGTTCAAGGGCTTGCTCTTCCTTTGCGCCGGCGCCATTATTCACATGGTGCACAGCAACGAGATGGACGCCATGGGCAACCTCCGCAAGTATATGCCGATAACCCACATCGCATTCCTTATCGCATGTCTCGCTATCGCAGGTATACCTCCGTTTGCAGGCTTCTTCAGTAAGGATGAGATTCTTGTCGCCGCTTATCAGTACAGCCCGTTCTGGGGAGTGTGGATGTCGGCAGTGGCAGGTTTGACAGCATTCTACATGTTCCGTCTTTACTACCGCATCTTCTGGTGGAACAAACCAGACTACAGCCACCACACACCGCACGACTGCGAGTGGGTAATGACCCTTCCTCTGATTATTCTTGCGGTAATCTCGTGTGTGGCAGGCTTCATTCCATTCGGCAGCTTCGTCACCTACGACGGCAAGGAACTCATCACCCATCTTGATATGGGCGTGGCAGGCACCAGCGTAGTAGTGGCAGTGGTTGCCATCGTGATTGCCACAGTGCTCTACCGCAAGGAGAACGCGATGCCCGACCGTATCGCCGGCTCGATGAAGACCCTTCACCGTGCGGCTTACCGTCGCTTCTATATGGACGAGATTTATCAGTTTGTCACACATAAAATCATCTTCGGCATCATCTGTAAGAGCATCGCATGGTTTGACCATACGATTGTCGACGGCACGATGAACGCCCTTGCGTCAGTGACAAACCGCGCATCCTTCGCAATCCGCAAACTTCAGTCGGGATCCATCCAGATGTATGTTTGGGTCTACCTGATCGGCGCATTGCTTTTGGCGGCAGTGACATTCGTAGTATTAATTTAAAGTTGACGGAATAGATAAAAAATAAAGTTATGTTTAATATACTTTTCTTATTCGTTATAATTCCTGTGCTGACGCTCGGCGCGCTGTTTCTGACGCGCAACGTCAAGCAGGTGCGCGCCGTGGCAGCCACCGGTGCGTCGCTGCTCCTGATTGCGGCGGCGTATCTCTGCTACGAGTTTGTAGGCGCGCGTGCCGCCAATCCGGACGCACCGATGCTCTTCACCGACAGTTATATGTGGTTTGAGCCGCTCAACATCCATCTGGCAGTTGGCGTAGACGGCATCTCCGTCTTGATGATAATGCTTTCGGCAATCATCGTGTTTACAGGCACATTCGCTTCGTGGAAAATTGAGCCTCTGACAAAGGAGTATTTCCTCTGGTTCATCCTTCTTTCAACCGGAGTGTTCGGCTTCTTCATCTCGATTGACCTGTTCACAATGTTTATGTTCTATGAGGTTGCGCTCATCCCGATGTATCTTCTCATCGGAGTGTGGGGCAGCGGCAACAAGAACTATGCTGCGATGAAGCTGACCCTTATGCTTATGGGCGGCTCGGCATTGCTTCTTATCAGCATCCTCGGCATCTACTATCACGCAGGCCATACGATGAACCTTGTTGAGATTGCACAACACGGCGTAGACCTCGACTGGCAGAACGCATTGTTTGTTTGCGCATTCGTAGGATTCGGCGTGCTTGGCGCGATGTTCCCGTTCCACACATGGTCGCCCGACGGTCATGCATCGGCGCCTACAGCGGTGTCAATGCTCCACGCCGGCGTGTTGATGAAGCTTGGAGGCTACGGCTGCTTCCGCATCGCCATCTATCTGATGCCTCATGCAGCCATGCAGCTCGGCTGGATATTCATGATTCTTACGGGTATCAGCGTGGTCTACGGAGCGTTTGCCGCCTGTGTCAAGACCGACTTGAAGTATATCAACGCATATTCTTCGGTCAGCCACTGCGGCTTGGTGCTTTTCGCCATTCTGATGCTTAACCAGACAGCGATGAGCGGTGCCGTAATGCAGATGCTCTCACACGGTTTGATGACAGCGTTGTTCTTCGCCCTCATCGGTATGATCTATGGCCGCACACACACCCGCGACGTTCGCGAGATGGGCGGCTTGATGCAGATAATGCCGTTCCTTTCGGTTGGCTACATTATCGCCGGTCTTGCATCGCTCGGTTTGCCGGGCTTGAGCGGATTCGTGGCAGAGATGACCATCTTCTTCGGCTCGTTTGAGAACACAACAATCTACAACGCCGTTCTCGGCGACGGCAACCTCTTCCGTCACACGTTTGCGATTGTCACCACAACGTCGATTGTGATTACGGCAGTCTACATTCTGCGAGTTGTCGGCAAGTTGCTCTTCGGCAAGGTTCAGAACGAACACCACCGCGAGCTCGACGACGCACATTGGTATGAGCGGTTCTCGACCGTCACATTGATGCTCGCCATCGCAGCGATCGGCTGTTTCCCGGATATGGCCAACCTTATCCTTCGCGACAGCTTCGGTCCGATTGTAGAACACATAATGACTTATGCACAGTAACAATAAAGTAACGGACTATAAAAGAAATTGAAATTATGGATTATTCACAGTTTTTATTGATGCACCACGAAATCGGACTCCTCATCGTGTTCATTCTGGTGTTCCTGTTCGATACTTTCGGTTGCAAGAAAGTGCAGGGTTCGCTCTCGGTGACCGCATTGGTGCTTTTCGGAGCCTTCACAGTCTATGGCTTCTTCGCCCCGCAGCAGACAGGCGAGGCATTCGCCGGGATGTATGCAACGTCGCCTATTGTAGCGTCGATTAAGAATATTCTCAACATCGGTATGTTTATCGTCCTGTTGCAGTCCATCAAATGGAACAACAGCGAGACGCAGTCAGTGCGCCGCGGCGAATTTTTGGAATTGATGCTTGTCACATTGTTCGGCATGTACCTTATGGTGTCGGCACGCCATTTCCTTATCTTCGTCATTGGTCTTGAGACAGCCTCACTGCCATTGGCAGCGTTGGCGGCGTTTGACAAGAAGCAGTATGAGAGCCACGAGGCAGCCGTGAAATATCTTTTCACAGCCGTCTTCTCGTCGGCAATCTATATGCTCGGACTGTCGTTTGTCTATGCCTTCACAGGCTCTCTGTATTTCAGCGACATCGCTGCATCGGTGATGCTTGTCGACGGGCAGTTCCTGCTCTATGTCGCTATGGCGTTTGTAATCGCCGGCATCGGATTCAAGATATCCCTTGTTCCGTTCCACTTGTGGACCGCCGACGTATATCAGGGCGCGCCAACCTCGGTCACATCCTATCTGTCGGTAGTGTCGAAAGGCGCGGCAGCCTTTGCAGCGTTCGTAGTCTTGACACAAGCCTTCGGCGCGGTCTACAGCCAGGTTTGGGAATGGATGCTCTACGCGTTGATTATCCTCACCATCACACTCGGTAACCTTTTCGCCATCCGTCAGACCAACATGAAGCGCTTCCTTGCGTTCTCCTCGATTTCGCAAGCCGGCTACATCATGCTCGGTGTGATAGCGTGCAACGCCACCGGTGTTGCGTCGTTGAGCTATTATGTGCTTGTCTATGTAGTTTCAAACCTTGCAGCCTTCGGCGTTATCCAGGCAATTGAGAACGCCACAGGCAAGGTTGACATGACCGACTATAACGGACTTTACAAGACCAATCCGAAACTTTCGTTCGCCATGATGCTCGCCATGTTCTCACTTGGCGGTATCCCACCGTTCGCAGGTTTCTTCAGCAAGTTCTTCATCTTCTCCAGCGCGCTGGAGGGAGGAAGCGTTGCCGTCTACATCCTCGTGTTCATAGCATTGCTCAACACGATTATCTCCCTCTACTACTATCTGCTTGTAGTGAAGGCGATGTTCATCAATCCGAACGACAATCCAATCGCCACGTTCAAGAGCCATTGGAGCGAGCGTGCCGGACTGGTGGTCTGCGTGGCAGGCATCATCCTTATTGGTCTTGCAAGCTGCATCTATACAGCGCTTAACCACGCTGCTGCAGCGGGTTTCTAACCGAACAATTGTAACAGTCAACATGGCGGGGCGACTCCTTGTGGAGCCGCCCCGCTTTAGCGCTTTTTAACACGCTAATGTGCTCAATGTGTGGCTTAAATCTTTATCTTTGCTTTGCAAACCAACAGATAGATAAGCGATGGGAAGAAATTTTATATATACATCTTCTTGGCATGAAGGCGATGTCGTTGAAATCACGTCAGACTCGACGATAGAGCAGATTACTCCAATTGTGCCGCGAGTTCATCTTGTCGTTGGCAAGGGTGTGCATGTCGATTTTAATGTGGATTTTACCTTTGCCGACGGGACGGTCCTTGAAGTCAAAGAAGGAGGCTGCCTTGAGGTGACGAGCAATGTGGCAGTGGGCAAGAACTGCCGGATATATGCAGGTAGCGAAGCCTTGTCGTTGCCGGAGGATAAAACTCTCACTATAGGACAAAACTCCGTGCTGCATTTGCAGCGGCATTCAGTTGTTGGCAGCGGTACGCTTGTGGGCGATTTCGCGCAGATTGAGGCTCCGCTTGTGGAAATATTCAGTTCGACGGTCAAGATTGATGGCGATTGGCTCAACGACCGCGTCTATCCGCAATGGTTCGGCGCGGTGGCTTATAAGTCGTGCGGAGAGGCTTCGGCTGCCAGCTCGGTCTGCAGTGCGGATGCAATAGAACGTGCGGCGAAGATGGCTGTGTCTGGCGAGGTGTTTATACCAAGAGGTTATTATCGGATTGCGAGAACCATAAAACTCCAGTTTGGTGTGAACATATGTGGCGCAAGCAGTATTGATAGGGAATATAATGGTGTGACAAAATACGGCACAGTGCTTGTGTCGGCGTTTGATTATGAAGGATTGAAGTCACGGCTGCAGAAGGTCGATGATAATTGTGAAAGTTGTAAAGAAAACAACTATCTGATAGAGATAAATGTGCAGTGGGTTGAGATAGAGGATGAAATGTTGAATAAAAAAATAATAGTTCCTCGTAGCGAGATAGAATATACCACTCGCGAAACTTCAATAAAGAATTTGAGACTGCGAAATAGCTCACTGCCTCTGTTGAAAGACATCGGTCGAGAGCAGGCCTATCTGATGTATGGCATTCTGTCCGGGGCTTCGCTAAATATGGACGGCGTTACGTTCCAGCATTTTGGGCAGGCATTGCGCTTTACTGACAATTATATCGACAACAAGTGCGTTGTGAACTGCACGATGAGCGAATATTGGGATGCATATATGTTAAATCAGGATGAGGCGCACAAGCCGTATGCCTTCAATATGGGATTTCTTGGAGATGCTTTGATGTTTGCCCACAATGGAGTAAGCGGTTTTGTTAACAAAGGCTTGCTGGTCAATAATTGTGGTGGTGCGACGATTTGCGACAACATCATAACCGCCGACTCAATGATACGTCAAAGCAAGGCGGTCGATTTCTCGTCGAATCATTTGGAGCGAGGCACAATCTTGAAAATAGAGGACTCTGAGGTGACGATGCGTAGCAACTATTTCTGGCTCGGGCAGGAGCCTGTGGTGCAGATTTATGGATCGGACGGCTCGGTAGTGAGTATGGATGGCGATGTGCTCAGATTTTACGATGCGGCATTTTATATGAACCAATCGGACTCTGAAGACACGGAGGCTGAAAATGGCGCCATTTATAAAATTAAGGCTGACATTGCGCTTGACAGACAGTCCAAATTGAATTTGTCGAACGTATATCGTTATTGGGGAGGAGAAGGTTTCTCATCGATGCTTACCTGCGGGGTACATGTCTGTGAGTGGATGGATGATGGCAGTTTCGGCGAGGTGCTTGATGTGTTCAAGCGTTTCTCGTACGCTCTGTCAAGAAACTGCCAGATATCCACTGGATTTAAAGCGAATATGCATTTTGAGGAAGGCGGATTGATGAACGTGCCAGAGACCCGGCCGCATGGAATGCTCAATGCCGGAGTTGCGTGGGTTTTGATGTATGATACGCTCCATACCAGCCAACGAAATGAAACTACCGAAATAATATAAAAAACTTTCGGTATCATATCGCCATGTTATAGTATATTCCCCAGCCTTCAGAGGTTCGGGCCAGTCCTCGCGTGGCATATTCTTTTTTATTAACTCGATAGCTTGCACTGTGTCAGCCTTGCATACTTCCACGGTGTCACCTGCTGCCCAGATGCCGGGGCAGTTCTCAGAGCATGCGCCGAAGCTGTCGCCACTTGCCGAAATAAGTATAATAATTTCGTTTGCCATAGTCTTATATATTTTCTTTGTTTAAATTCCCATCGCTCGCGCTATGCTCCGCCTTAATGGTTCGGGCACCTCCTTTGCCCCATGAAAGGGGACAGGGGGCGAGAGCTTGCCGCCCTTGGTGTAAAAGTAGTGCGAGCCTTCAGCGCGGAAAAACTTCCAGCCCTTGGCCTTGATTCGTCGATGACATTCTGTGTACTTCATTGTTATTTAAGCTTTATTTGTTTGACATTGCAAAGGTGGTAAAATTTCTACCTTTTACCAAATTATTTGCAATCTTTTTTTTGTTCACATTTACTTTTTTCACTTTTTCACCTTATTACATAGTGAGCAGCCGCACCAGCCACCGCCACGCCCTGCCGTTTCTGTCGGGTTGCTCTTGGTGGGGGTGCGTGAGCATATACCCCACCAACCCACCCAGGGGGGGGAGGGGGTATGACGCTCAGGGCGGCGGGTCAGTCTCGCGTCAGTTAGGACACTTTCGGAATTAAACCAAGAGTCCGAATACATTGAAAACCAATTACTTGCAAAATTAAATGGGGTTAGAAAATACAAAGCACATAATAGCTAAATCCTTAATAATCAACGATTTAGAGGAGAATATAAATAAATCGTTTATATCAACACAGAGATAATATAGAATAAAAATAAATATAAATACATAGAAATATTTGATTCTACGAAATATATCTATTACTTTTGTACATAAATTGATAAAAAAATAATAAAAATATATACAAATATGGTAATATTAGCTGAAAAAAGAGCAAAGAGTGAAATAGATTTGCGTAAACTCATGAAAAAAATGGGTCTAAGAGCAAACGCTTTTGCCGAGTTATGTGGTATATCTACACAATCGTTAGCACAATTCTTGCGCCCTGGCAAGTCGCTCACAACCAACACCATCTACCGCATAGCAAATGCGCTTGACATAGACCCTCGCGATATGTTCTTTCCGGTAGACGAAGAGGTGGAGGAAGAAAACAATACATTCGAACCACAAACAGAGGTTGAGAACAAAAACGAAGAAAATCTGCCGAAGGATAGCCAACCGCAACTCAGCGACCTTCAGAACACCACTGCGCCACTTTTTCAGATACACACCGCTATTTGCCCAAGTTGCGGTAAAAAAGTGAGGGTTGGTGTTGTGATGTTGCCCGATGTGCAATAGTGCACAAAACCACAAATGCACAAAATCATAAACGCATAAACGAACAAACACACAAAGCAAAGGCGCACTCCAGCCTCGCACGAAACGAGGACGAGGAGTGCGCCTTTAAGATTTAATCACTCAACAAAGAATGAAGGTGGAGACAGTTAGGCATCGAGATTACCTTCGCCACCTGGCTTGGAGGGAGTGGTGGTGCTACTACTGCCACCACCCGATGCGATGTTGCCCGTAATGTCGAGGTCACCAAGCATTACTTTGAGGTCGGGCGACACGAGCGAACGGAGGTAGGAATACGGATTGCCCACCTTGTGTTGGCCCTTGTAAGCCTTCATTACCAGTTGATAGTTGGCGGTGCCTGCGGCATTGGCGGTGGAGGGCTTGTTGGCATTCCACCACGACGAAGCAAACTTAGAACGTTGGGTGAAGGTGGCCTTCACTTGTTGCAGCGCCTCACTGTTGGTAATGTCGCGAGCATGATACTCAGCAGTGTACATTTTGCCCGTCTGTTTGTTGAGAGCTACATAAGTAGAGCCTTTTCTGCAAAGCTTCCCACTCATAGTCTCAAAAGCATGGTTTAAAGTAATCTTTGCCATGGTTTTAAAATTTAAAAGGTTAATAAAATATCCACCTAAATGGACGTGAATTTTAAAAGGTAAGAAATCCCTACCAACCTAATGGCAACCTAATGGCAACCTAATGATTTGGCTTGGAAAAATCTTACGTGGCAAAGTTATAAAATCAATTCTGAAAATTCATAACATAGGCTTGGCAGGACCAAAAACAATATTTACCTTTGTACCGCAACTTATAAATCAGTATTTGGTACTGACAATATCTTATTTACTAATTCCATTCTCTCCACCCGTCTGCGAAGATAGGTGGATTTTTTTTAATTTTAGTGCAGCATCCATTTTGTAGAATAGGAAATAATGTTTACCTTTGCAAGTATAAGGATAATTCAATATCCAATATTGAATTATATCTGTATAATTAATTGTTTTTAATATTTTTATTTCCGCTTGCCTGTGTCTTGTACTGAATAAGTTGACACTTTACTAATCAAAATGAGAACGTATTCAGACATGACAGATGAGCGTAGATTA
>ENA-UEQL01000617-UEQL01000617.1-human-gut-metagenome-genome-assembly--contig:-NODE-617-length-25466-cov-14.849856_pt1 | contig 25466 bp, 21 predicted proteins | sample MGYA00242905_ERZ507926 | MGnify/ENA primary metagenome ERZ507926 (study PRJEB26167, sample SAMN06115531) | human gut metagenome | host: Homo sapiens | place: China:Henan | collected 2015-09-09...
GAGACAGGTGGTGCATGGTTGTCGTCAGCTCGTGTCGTGAGATGTTGGGTTAAGTCCCGCAACGAGCGCAACCCTTATGGTCAGTTACTACGCAAGAGGACTCTGGCCAGACTGCCGTTGACAAAACGGAGGAAGGTGGGGATGACGTCAAATCATCATGCCCTTTATGACTTGGGCTACACACGTACTACAATGGCGTTAAACAAAGAGAAGCAAGACCGCGAGGTGGAGCAAAACTCAGAAACAACGTCCCAGTTCGGACTGCAGGCTGCAACTCGCCTGCACGAAGTCGGAATTGCTAGTAATCGTGGATCAGCATGCCACGGTGAATACGTTCCCGGGCCTTGTACACACCGCCCGTCACACCATGAGAGCCGGGGGGACCCGAAGTCGGTAGTCTAACCGCAAGGAGGACGCCGCCGAAGGTAAAACTGGTGATTGGGGTGAAGTCGTAACAAGGTAGCCGTAGGAGAACCTGCGGCTGGATCACCTCCTTTCTAAGGAGTCAGGCAGATGAGAGAACATCAAAGATGGTCGATCATTTGGAACAGGTGATCTGTTAGAAGTGAAGTAGATATTGTTCGATTTTGAGGGCCCTGAAAAGGACACTCAAAGACGTACCTTGAAAACTGAATAATAACTGCGAAACAAAGATTATAGTAAGTTCTTTTTTAAGAAATATTACAATTTCAAAAGGAAGGGTAACAATAATCTTCGTTGGCAAGAGAGAATCAAGAGGATACCAAATGTTCTTGAAAGAACGTTTGAAAGGTCAAGCGAACAAGGGCGCAGGGCGAATGCCTTGGCACTGGGAGCCGATGAAAGACGTGATAAGCTGCGATAAGCTTCGGGGAGCTGCAAATAAGCATTGATCCGGAGATTTCTGAATGAGGAAACTCACCTGGGTTCATACTCAGGTACGTTATACTGAACTTCAAAATAGGTATATCGAGGGAACCGCCTGAACTGAAACATCTAAGTAGGGCGAGGAAGAGACATCAAACGAGATTCCGTAAGTAGTGGCGAGCGAACGCGGAAGAGGGCAAACCGAGAGTAGAAATACTTTCGGGGTACGGAGCGCATTTAGGACTTAAGTTGTTAACCGAACGGCATGGGAAGGCCGGTCAGAGAGTGTGAGAACCACGTAGGTGAAAACGACAAGAGCCGAGCGAATTCCAGAGTACGGCCAGACACGTGAAACCTGGTCGGAATACGGGGGGACCACCCTCCAACCCTAAATACTACCCAGTGACCGATAGCGTATAGTACTGTGAAGGAAAGGTGAAAAGCACCCCGGGAGGGGAGTGAAAAAGAACCTGAAACCCTGTGCCTACAAGCACCTAGAGCACGTCAATGTGTGATAGGGTACTTTTTGTAGAACGGTCCGGCGAGCGATTGTATGCAGCAAGGTTAAGGACTTAAGGTCTGGAGCCGAAGCGAAAGCGAGTTTGAAAAGGGCGTTAAGTTGCATATAATGGGCCCGAAACCGGGTGACCTACCCATGGTCAGGTTGAAGTGGAAGTAAAATTCCATGGAGGACCGAACCGACCTCCGTTGAAAAGGCGGCGGATGAACTGTGGGTAGCGGAGAAATTCCAATCGAACCCGGAGATAGCTGGTTCTCCCCGAAATAGTTTTAGGACTAGCCTCAAGTTAGATACCTGGAGGTAAAGCACTGAATAGCCTAGCGGCCGAGAGGTTAGCGAAGCTTATCAAACTCAGAATGCCAGAGTATTGATGCTTGGGAGTCAGACAGTGTCAGATAAATGTCATTGTCAAAAGGGAAACAGCCCAGATCTACAGCTAAGGTCCCAAAGTCAGGTTAAGTGGAAAACGATGTGAAGATACGCAGACAACCAGGATGTTGGCTCAGAAGCAGCCACTCATTCAAAGAGTGCGTAATAGCTCACTGGTCGAGCGTCTTTGCGCGGAGAATTTAACGGGGCTAAACCTGACACCGAAGCTTAGGCAATGTAGTAATACATTGGGTAGGGGAGCGTTGTATACGCGGTGAAACAGTAGCGCAAGCGGCTGTGGAGTGTATAGAAGTGAGAATGCCGGAATGAGTAGCGCGAATGCAGTGAGAATCTGCATGGCCGAAAGCCTCAGGTTTCTGGAGGAAGGTTCGTCCGCTCCAGGTTAGTCGGGAGCTAAGGTGAGGCCTAACGGCGTAGCCGATGCACAGACGGTAGAGATTCCGTCACCACCAAAAGAGTTAAACACAGGGACACATATGAAGTCTCGGAGCCGGGTGTTGGTTCCGGTAGCGATCGAGGGAAGTTAGTACCGAAGTCCGGGATGGAAGATGGCGAGAAAAGCTGTGTGTATTTCTGCGGTGCCCGTACCGCAAACCGACACAGGTAGGTAGGAAGAAGATTCTAAGGCCAACGGGAGAAGGGTTGTTAAGGAACTCGGCAAATTGACCCCGTAACTTCGGGAGAAGGGGTGCTCCAGAGATGGAGCCGCAGAGAATCGGCCCAAGCAACTGTTTACCAAAAACACAGGTTTGTGCTAAATCGAAAGATGACGTATACGAGCTGACGCCTGCCCGGTGCTGGAAGGTTAAGAGGAGATGTGCAAGCATTGAATCGAAGCCCCAGTGAACGGCGGCCGTAACTATAACGGTCCTAAGGTAGCGAAATTCCTTGTCAGGTAAGTTCTGACCCGCATGAAAGGCGTAATGATTTGGGCACTGTCTCAACAGCCCGCCCGGCGAAATTGTAGTACCGGTGAAGATGCCGGTTACCCGCGACAAGACGGAAAGACCCCATGGAGCTTTACTGTAGCCTAATATTGGGTTTCGATGTTGCATGCACAGGATAGATGGGACACTGGGAAGCAGGTGCTTTGGCGCTTGTGGAGTGGCCGTTGGGATACCATCCTTGCGATATTGGAATTCTAACCTGCGCCTTTGAATCAAGGCGGGGGACATTGTTAGGTGGGCAGTTTGACTGGGGCGGTCGCCTCCTAAAGAGTAACGGAGGCGTTCAAAGGTTCGCTCAGCTTGAACGGAAATCAAGCAAAAGAGTGCAAACGCAGAAGCGAGCCTAACTGCGAGACTGACGGGTCGAGCAGTAACGAAAGTTGGAGTTAGTGATCCGGTGGTATGTGAGTGGAAATGCCATCGCTCAACGGATAAAAGTTACCCTGGGGATAACAGGCTGATCTCCCCCAAGAGTCCACATCGACGGGGAGGTTTGGCACCTCGATGTCGGCTCATCGCATCCTGGGGCTGTATTCGGTCCCAAGGGTTTGGCTGTTCGCCAATTAAAGCGGTACGCGAGCTGGGTTCAGAACGTCGTGAGACAGTTCGGTCCCTATCTGTCGTGGGCGCAGGATATTTGAAAGGAGCTGTCCCTAGTACGAGAGGACCGGGATGGACGCACCTCTGGTGCACCAGTTGTCACGCCAGTGGCACAGCTGGGCAGCTAAGTGCGGATCGGATAAACGCTGAAGGCATCTAAGCGTGAAACCGGCCTTAAGATAAGATATCCCACTGAATAATCAGGTAAGACCCCTTGAAGACTACAAGGTAGATAGGCACAATGTGTAAGCATGGCGACATGTTAAGCAAGCGTGTACTAATCGGTCGAGGGCTTGACCAAGCAAAGAATCTTTGCACAGCAGTTCGTTGTTCAATTTTGAGGGTGTGTTGCCCGAAATAAGCACCATTAGCTCAGTTGGTAGAGCAGCTGACTCTTAATCAGCGGGCCCCGGGTTCGAGTCCCTGATGGTGCACCATCCAAGAAAGACGCCAACAGGCGTCTTTTTTGTATGCCCATTTCCGCTTTCTGCATCACCGGTACCGCTAAAGACCGGTTTTTAATTATTATTTCTTGACCTAATTATAAAAATTTGTTATGATTATAAGACAATTTTCGTTTGTGGAGGACAGAGGATGGAACTGCGTAACATTACTACTTTTTTGCGGGTGGCGGAGCTTCAAAACTTTACCCACGCCGCGCAGGAGCTGGGCTATTCTCAATCCGCCGTAACGGTGCAGATCCGCCAGCTGGAAACCGAGCTGGGCGTGCCGCTATTTGAACGCATCGGCCGGTCGGTGAGCCTGACCGCCCCCGGACAGGCCTTTTTGCAGGAGGCCGGGGAGATCATCAAGGCGGCGGAACGGGCAAAAGACGCAGTGCGAACTGCCCCGGAGCCGGAGGGCACCCTGCGGGTAGGCACCATGGAGTCCTTGAGCGCATCGGTGGTGTGGCGGCTCATCACCGATTTTCACCGGCAGTTCCCGCAGGTCAATGTTGTCATCCGCACCTCCACCGCCGATGGCCTGCTGGAAATGATGCGCCGTAACGACGTCGATTTTATCTATTTTGTGGATGAAAAGCAGTACAGCCCCGATTGGGAGATTCCGCTGTGCCGCCCGGAGGACACGGTATTTGTGGCGGCCCCCGGTTCGGCCATCGCCGGCCGGCATGAGCCCATCCCGCTGCGGGAGCTGACGACCTACCCCTGCGTTCTGACCGAAGCCGGGGAAAGCTATCGCATCCCGTTTGAACGCCTGCTGGCCGAACACGACCTGACCGTTTCTCCCATTTTGGAGATCGGCAGCACCGAGGTGGTGGCGCGGATGGTACGGGAGAATATCGGCTATTCGGTCCTGCCCATGTATGTGGCCGGGGAATACCTCAAATCCGGGGAGCTGGTCGCCTTCCAGGTGCCGGAATTCCACTCCAATATGTATCAGCACATCATTTACCATAAGAATAAATGGGTCACGCCGCAGATGAAGGGCTTTATGCAGCTCATCATCGATCACATCAGCCAATCGTGAACCGAACCGGGGAGGGCATGGGCTTTCCCCGGTATTTTTGCGGAATGATGAACCGATTTCAGGCGAAAATGACAAACGCTTTACAAATTTCATACCGTATTGACAAATGGATTATTCTGCGATAGAATAACGGTACGCTGTTTTAATGAAAAAATAAAGGAGAATGAAGATGAAGCGTATCAATAAGTGGCTGGCCATGCTGCTGGCTGTTGTAATGGTCCTTTCCTTTGCCGCCTGCGGCCAAGAGCCCGCCCCCGCACCCCAACCCGAGCCGACGACCGACGTGACCTACCCCGTCACCGTGAAGGATATGGCCGGCCGTGAGGTAACCCTGGAGAAGCAGCCCGAACGCATCGTTTCCGGCTACTATATCTCCTCCTCCGCCTGCATCGCTCTCGGTCTTACCGATAAGATGGTCGGCATTGAGGATAAATCCACCAAGCGCCCCATTTACAAGCTGGCGGCGCCCGCCCTCATCGATCTGCCCAATGTCGGCTCCGCCAAGGCCTTTGACCTCGAAGCCTGCATTGCCACCGAGCCGGACCTCGTCATCCTGCCCATGAAGCAGAAGGACACCGCCCAGACGCTGCAGGAGATGGGCATCGCCACCCTGCTGGTGCTGCCGGAAAGCCATGAACAGCTCATCGAAATGTTCACCCTGATCGGCACCGCCACCAATACCGTAAAGCAGGCCGAAAAGCTCATCAGCTACTATAATACCAAGCTTTCCGCCGTGACCGAGCTGACCCGGGATATTCCCGATGACGAAAAGCCGGTAGTTTATCTCGGCAGCACCAGCGATATCCTGCGCACCGCCCCTCGGGAGATGTATCAGGCGTCCCTTATCACCACGGCCGGCGGCAAAAATGCCGGTGATGTGCTGGAGGGCAGCTCCTGGACTGATATCGATAACGAGACCTTCCTCACCATGAACCCCGATATCATCGTGATTCCCACCGATAACTTTGCCGTCAGCAGCCCCGATTACACCGCGGAGGATGTCACGAATAATCCCACCTTCAGCGATGTGACCGCCGTAAAGAACAGCGCCGTTTATCAGATGCCGGTCGGCTATGAGGCATGGGATTCTCCCGTTCCCTCCGGGATTCTGGGCACCCTGTGGATGCTGAAGACCCTGCACCCCGAGCTTTACCCCGCCGAGCAGTTTGCCGCCGATGTCAACGAGTTCTACACCGTATTCTATGGCTTCTCGGTCAACGAACAGGATTTGAGAGGCTGATTTTACGGCAATACCCAACGGGATGCTGCCCTGCGGCGTCCCGTTTTTGCCGTTATATTTGCTTTTCCGCTGCGTTAGCGGTACAATAGATTTGTATTTTTCATTCCCCACGGAGGTCCCATGCAAGAAGGAACCATGCTTCAATCCCGCAAACCCGTGATCCGTTCCTACCGGCTGGTGGGGGCGTGCATCGCCGCGGCGTTTATCGCCTCCATCTGCATCGGCAATTTCCCCATCACAGTAAAAGAGATCATCGCCATCCTTACCGGCGGCGAGGTCAGCACCATGACCCGCAACGTCTTTTTCACCCTGCGCCTGCCCCGTGCCTGCATGGGGCTGATGGCAGGGGCCGGGCTGGGGGTCGCAGGCTCCGTCTATCAGATGATCTTCCGCAATCCGCTGGCCTCTCCCGATATCATCGGGGTCTCCAGCGGCGCCAATCTCGGTGCGGCCATCGCCATTGTCAGCGTCGGCATCGGCATCGGGGGCATCGCCATCGGCGCCTTTGCGGGCGGATTGCTGGCGGTCGGCTTTGTCATGCTGCTGGTGCGGGCCACCCGCGCCAATACCACCGCCACCTATGTCCTGGCGGGTATCGTCATTTCGGCTGTCGCCAAATCAGCCATTATGCTGCTAAAATACTATGCCGACAGCGAATCCAACCTTGCCGCCATCGAATACTGGACCATGGGCTCCTTTGCGGGCGTTACCGCCTCCAAGGTACTTTCCGTCCTGCCGTTCTGGCTCATCGGCTTTGCGGGGCTGTTCCTGCTGCGCCGTCAGGTCGGCCTGCTCTCCCTCAATGAGGAAGAATGCCGGATGCTGGGCGTGCGGCTGCACCGGGTACGGCTGGCGGTGCTGTCGCTTTCCACGCTGCTGGTGGCGTCCATCGTCAGCATTACCGGGCTCATCTCCTTCATCGGGCTCATCGCCCCTCACATCTCCCGCATGATGATCAAGCGTGAAAATACCGATACCATGGTGCTGGCTGCCATGGTGGGCGGGGCGGTCATGCTCATCGCCGATATCCTTGCCCGCAGCCTGTATGCGGGGGGACTGCCCATCAGCATCCTCACCACCATCATCGGCGTGCCGGTGCTGGTCTACTTTATGTGCAAGCGCAAGGAGGGCAAGGTATGAACAGTTTGCTTTCCTTACGGGAGATCCGTGCCGGCTACGGCGAACGGGAGGTCGTCCGCGGGGCGTCCCTTACGGTAGAGGCCGGAGAATTCTGCGCCTTACTGGGGCTCAATGGCTGCGGCAAGACCACCCTGCTGCGTGCCGCCTGCGGTCTGCTGCCGCTTATCGGGGGCAGCTGCACGGTGGGGGAGACCGAAACCACCCGTCTGGATGAAAAAAGCCGCGCACGGCTGATGAGCTACATCCCGCAGCGGGGCAGCCCCATCATGGGCAAAACGGTGATGGAGGTCGTACTCATGGGCTTTAATGCCCGGCTGCGCCTGCTGGATTCCCCCGGGGAAACGCACCGCAGGATCGCCATGGAGCACCTGACCCATTTGGGGCTGGCGGAGCTGGCCGGGAGGGACTATGCCACCTTGAGCGAGGGACAAAAGCAGCTGGTTATCTTGGCGCGGGCGCTTTCGCAGGATACCCCGGTGATGCTGATGGACGAGCCGGACAGCGCTTTGGATTTCGTCAACCGCCACATGGTGCTGGGCAAAATACGCAGCGTCCTGCATGAACGCCGGCAGGCGGGGCTCATCACCCTGCACGACCCCAACTTTGCCCTGGCCTACTGTGACCGCCTGCTGCTGATGCGGGACGGTGGGATATTGACCGAGATCGATATGCGCAGCACCGACCATGCCGCCATCGAGGCCGGTCTCGGCGCCATTTACGGCGATATCGCCGTGCTGGAATACAAAAACCGATACATTATGACCAAACGATAGGGAGGATGCAATATGGATCGACTGGAGCTGGTCCGAAAGGAAGCAGAGCTGCTGGAGGCGGGAACACCCTATGCGGCCGTGACCATTGTCCATTCGGCGGGGACGGCCCGCACCGAGGGCAAAATGCTGGTGCTGCCGGATGAAACCATCTACGGGACGGTGGGCGGCGGCGCCGGCGAAAAGCTGGCCATCCGGGATGCGGTAACGCTGCTGGCCGGGGGCGAAAACGCCGTCCGCCACTACGAGCTGGATTCCCCCCTCTCCGCAGCGGGGCAGGCATGCGGCGGTTCGCTTACCGTGTTCATCGAAAGCTGCCGTGCCACCCGCCCGCAGCTCATTATGGTGGGCGGCGGCCATGTGGGACTGGCACTTCTTCGTGCGGCCCGGCTTGCCGGTTTTTCCACCACCCTGCTGGATACCCGCGGGGAGGAGATGATCGCCCCGGCGATAAAAGCCGCCGACCGCTTCATTCAGCTGGAAAACTTCGGGGAGGCGCTGGCCAATACCCGCCTGCCCGCGGGTGCTTATTACGTGGTGGCAAGCTACAGCCACGCCGCCGACGGCGAAGCGTTGGGCGGGGTGCTGCACCACACCGACGCTGCCTATGTCGGGATGATCGGCAGCCGCCGCAAGGTAGAAGCCATCCGGCAAAAGCTCACCGCCGAGGGCATCACCGCCGAGCAGCTGGCAGCAGTCCATTCCCCCATCGGGCTTTCGCTCGGCGGAGAAACCCCCGAGGAGATCGCCGTTTCCATTCTGGCAGAACTCCTGATGACCCGCTACGGCAAGACCAAAGCCGACCTGTAAAATGCAAGGCTTTCAGACCCACCCCACCCCGGGATGGGTCTCTTTTTATACAAACAGTTGATATATACCATTCACAATAATACAGGCAGTAATCCCGCAGAGGGTCGGCAGCACCGCCGCCAACACCGTCCATTTGGCGCTGCCCGTTTCCTTGCGGATGGTCATCAGCGTGGTGGCGCAGGGCCAGTGCATCAGCATAAACAGCATCACGCATAGGGCCGTCCCCGGCGTCCAGCCGTTCGCCAGGAACACCCCCTGCATTTCGGCAAGACTGCCCGGCTGCTGCAAGACCCCCTGCGAAAGATAGCTCATCAGCATAATGGGCACCACGATCTCATTGGCGGGAAGCCCCAAAAGGAAGGCCAGCAGAATGACCCCGTCCAGCCCCATCAGCCGCCCCAACGGCTCCAAAAACCCGGCACAATGGGCAAGGATGCTGCTCCCCCCGACCGTCACATTGGCCAGCAGCCACAATAGCAGCCCGGCCGGCGCCGCCGCCGTCACCGCCCGCCCCAGCACAAACAGCGTCCGGTCAAAAACCGACCGCACGATGACCTGCCCCCATTGCGGCCTGCGGTAGGGGGGCAGCTCCAGCGTAAAGGAGGACGGCACGCCCCGCAAAACGGTACGGGAAAGCAGCCGCGTCACCCCGAAGGTGACCCCCACCCCCAGCAGGATCAGCCCGGTCAGCATCAGCGCCGAGAGGAGCGACCGCCCCGCCCCCGCCGCCGTCCCCACAAAAAAGATGAGGATAAGATTGACCAGCGTGGGAAACCGCCCGTTGCAGGGCACAAAGCTGTTGGTCAGAATGGCCAGCAGCCGTTCTCTGGGGGAGTCGATAATGCGGCAGCCCACCACCCCGGCGGCGTTGCAGCCAAACCCCATGCAGATGGTCAGCGCCTGTTTGCCGCAGGCGCCGCAGCGCTTCAGCGGCCGGTCCAAATTATAGGCCACCCGCGGCAGATAGCCCATATCCTCCAGCAGGGTAAACAGCGGGAAGAAGATCGCCATGGGCGGCAGCATGACCGAAACCACCCACGCCGCCACCCGGTACACCCCCAAAATCAGGGCGTCATGCAGCCACAGCGGGCACCCCAGCCCCAGCAGCCCGCCGCTTAATGTCTCCTGCAGGCGGAACAGCGCACCCGCCAGCAGGGAGGAGGGCAGGTTGGCGCCGCTGATGGTCAGCCAGAAGATAAACGCCAGCAGCCCCAGCATGATGGGATAGCCCCACCGCCGGCCGGTCAGTACGGCATCCCGCTTGCGGTCGCCCGCCGAATAGCTTTTCTCCTCCCCGGTCACCACCGCCGCCGCCAGCCGTGCCGCTGCCCCGGCCAGCGTGGTCACTATGGCGTCCTGCCATTTTTCCGGTGTGATATTTCCCGCCGCAAGGGTGGCTTCCGCCTTTGCCAGCGCCGCAAACAGTCCCGCATCCCGCATAAAAGCCTCCCCAAGGTGACGGTTCAGCGCCTCGGTCAGGCCAGGCTCCCCCTCGATGAGCCGCATCGCCAGCCACCGCGGGGAAAGCCCCCGGCAGTCCTTTTGCCGCAGCACCCGCCACACCGGGGCTATGGCGTGTTCTATCTCCTCCGGGTAACGAAGAACGATCGGCTCTCCCCGTGCTTCCCCTCCGGTGATGCGCTCCAGCAGGGCGCACAGCTTTTGGGGGGCGTCCTTTCGGCGGGCGGCACAGCCGGTCACCGGCACCCCGGTCAGCGCCTCCAGCCGCGGCAGGTCAATATGCAAATGCCGCTTTTCGGCCTCATCCATCAGGTTCAGGCACACCCCCACCTGCGGGGTGATCTCCAGCGTTTGCAGCAGCAGGCATAGATTTCGCTCCAGGCAGGTCGCATCGCACACCACACACACCGCCTGCGGGGCGCCAAAGCAAAGAAAATCCCGGGCGACCTCCTCCTCCGCCGAATGTGCCATCAGGGAATAGGTGCCGGGCAGGTCCACCAGACGATACCATTTCCCGTGGCATCGGCAGCGGCCCTCGGCGCCGGTGACGGTCTTGCCCGGCCAGTTGCCGGTGTGCTGTTTCATGCCGGTCACCGCATTAAACAGGGTACTTTTGCCCACATTGGGGTTGCCGGCCATCGCCACGGTAATGACCTCCTCCGCAGGCGCCGGCACAGGGCGGGTCATTCGTCCACCCCCGCCCGCAAAATGACGCTCTCGGCGTCCTCCTGCCGTATGGCAATGGCAGCCCCGCGGATGAGATACGCCTTGGGGTCGCCGCCGGGGCTTTGCCCCAAACATTCCACCGGGGTGCCCGGCACCAGCCCGATATCCAGCAGCCTGCGCCGCATACTGCCTTGGGTTTTCAGCTCGGTCACCGTTGCCGTCCGGCCGGGGGTCATATCGTTCAGATGCAGAAATTCCATACTCACAGGTCCTTTCCGGGTTCTTGGGGGAGGGGCTCTCCCATCCCATGCTATTCAGCGGCCATGCCGCAGGGAACCGCCCGCCCGCTTTTTCTTTTGCAAAATACTTGACAAAACTAAAAAATGCCCTTATAATAACTAACGATATATAACATTAGTTATCGAAAGGAGCCGTTATGCCGCCCAAAGTAAAAGTCACGAGGGAGGAGATCATCGCCGCCGCATTGGAGCTTTTGCGCCAAAAGGGGATGGAGGCGGTGAATGCCCGTGCCGTTGCGTCGGTGCTGGGCTGCTCCACCCAGCCCATTTTCAGCAATTACAGCAGCATGGCCGCCCTGCAGCAGGAGACCCGGGACGCCGCCGCCGCCGAATACAGCCGCTGGATCGAGCAGCATATGAAGGAGGGCAAATACCCGCCCTACAAGGCCTCCGGCATGGCGTATATCAGCTTTGCCCGCACCCGGCCGCAGCTCTTTAAGGAGCTTTTCATGCGGGACAGAACCGGCGAGCCCCCGGCCGGGGATGATCCCCTTACCCGCAGCATCGTCGCCCTTATCGTAAAAAACACCGGTCTTTCCGAGCAAGCTGCACGGCAGCTGCACATCGAGCTTTGGATCTTCATCCACGGCATCGCCGCTATGCTGGTCACCGGCTACCTCGATTTGGAGGAGCCGGTCATCAGCAGCATGCTCACCGATGTTTACCTCGGCCTGCTGAACCGCAGCAAGGAGAATACACCATGAATGAAACCGTATTACAGGTGGAGGGGCTTTGCAAACAGTACCCCGCCTTTGCCCTCCGGGAGGTCAGCTTTTCGCTGGCGGCCGGGCGCATCATGGGCTTTATCGGGCGCAACGGCGCCGGAAAAACCACCACCCTCAAATCAATTTTAGGGCTTGTCCACCCCGATGCCGGCGAGATCAGCTATTTCGGGCTGCCCTTTGCCGCCCACGAACAGCAGATCAAGGAGCAGATCGGCTATGCGGCGGGCGGGACGGCCTACTATCAGCGCCGCCGGGTGGGGGAGATCGCTGCCGTGACCGCCGACTTTTACCCCGGCTGGGATGACAAAGCCTACCGCAATTATCTCCGCCGCTTTTCGCTGGATGAAAACAAGTGCCTGCGAGAGCTTTCCGAGGGCATGAAGGTCAAATTCCTGTTGACGCTGGCGCTGTCCCATCACGCCCGGCTGCTGCTTTTGGATGAACCCACCAGCGGCCTTGACCCCGTATCGCGGGAGGAGCTGCTGGAGATTTTCCTCACCCTGGCGGGGGAGGGCGTTGCCATCCTCTTTTCCACCCACATCACCTCGGATCTGGAAAAATGCGCCGATGACATCGCCTATATTCAAAAGGGGCGGCTTCTCGCCCAATGCCCCATCGACTGCTTCCGGCAGGACTACCGGCTGGTGCATAGGCAGGGCGAGCTGACCCCGCAGCAGCAGGGAACGGTGCTGGGGCGCTGCACGGAACGGGCAGGGGAGACCTTGCTCATCCGCCGGGAGGACGCCCCGCTGTTTGAGGGGGCCGCCGTCACCTGCCCCACATTAGAGCAGGTCATGGTACATCTGGAGAAGGAGGACACCCCATGAAAAAGCTGCTGCATAAGGAGCTGCGGCTCACCGCGGCACCCATCACCTATCTCTTTTTGGCCTTTGCGCTGATGACCCTCATCCCCGGCTATCCCATCCTCGTAGGGGGATTTTTCATCACCCTCGGCATCTTTTATACCTTCCAAACGGCACGGGAAAGCGGTGATATCCTGTTTACGGCGCTGCTGCCCTGCAAAAAAAGCGATGTCGTCCGGGCAAAATACGCCTTCTGCCTGCTCATCGAGCTTTCCGGCTGGCTGCTTTGCGCCCTCCTCGCCGCCCTGCGGCTCACCCTTTGGCGGGAAGTGCCCGTCTACACCCACAACGCCATGATGAACGCCAATTTCGCCTATCTCGGCTGGCTTTTGTTCCTCTTTGCCCTCTTTAATGCCGTCTTTCTCGGCGGTTTTTTCCGCACCGCCTACGGGCTCGGCCGGCCGTTCATCCGCTACTGCATCGTCGGGTTTCTCACCATCGCCGCTGCGGAAGCGCTCCATCACTTCCCCGGTATGGCGGGCATGAACTCCCAAACCGGCAGCTACGGGATGCAGCTTTTTGTCCTGGCAGCGGGGGCGCTGCTGTTCGTCCTGCTTACCGCCGTCAGCTGCCGCACCGCCTGCCGCCACTTCGAACGCATCGACCTGTGACCGAAAAAACGACCCGGAGGACAAACCCTCCGGGCCTTTTTGCGTCAAAAAACAAAAATCCCCCATAGGGGGGATCGACTCTATCATAGCGCGCCCACGCTCCATTTGCAAGAAAAACTTTTCCGTCCTTCGCCATTTCTCCCATTTATCCAATCGCGATACTGGATTTCATTGAATAATCTGCAAATTTGCAGCATTGACCGCCGGGACTTGCAGCGGTATAATCAATGCTGTTTTTTAGTGCGTGTGAAGAAATACGAGAGGAGCGAAGCAGCATGAAGTATATTTTCGTCACCGGCGGCGTGGTGTCCGGCCTCGGCAAGGGCATCTGTGCGGCGTCCTTGGGGCGCCTTTTGAAGCAATGCGGCCTGCGGGTCAAAAACCAGAAATTCGACCCCTACCTGAATGTGGACCCCGGCACCATGAGCCCCTACCAGCACGGCGAGGTCTTCGTCACCGAGGACGGCGCCGAAACCGATCTTGACCTCGGCCACTACGAGCGCTTTGTCGACGTCTCACTGGACGGCAACGCTTCGGTCTCCTCCGGCAAGATCTTCTGGAGCGTCCTCAATCGGGAGCGACAGGGCGGCTATCTCGGCGGCACGGTGCAGATCATCCCCCACATCACCGATGAGATCAAGCGCCGCATCTACGCCATGGAGGACAGCAGCACCGATATCATCATCAGCGAGATCGGCGGCACGGTGGGGGATATCGAAAGCCAGCCGTTTCTGGAGGCCATCCGGCAGGTGGCGGTGGAAAAGGGCCGGGAAAACGTCCTCTTTATCCACGTCCCGCTTATCGTCTCCATCCCCGGCAGCGGGGAATTAAAAAGCAAGCCCACCCAGCATTCCGTCAAGGAGCTTTTGTCGGTCGGCATCCAGCCGGATATCCTGGTCTGCCGCACCGATACCCCCATCAGCGAGGACATCCGCCGCAAAATCGCCCTGTTCTGCAACGTCCCGGAGAACTGTGTCATCCCCAATGTGACCGCCCACACCCTGTATGAGGTCCCGCTGCTGCTGCAAAAGGAGGGCCTGTGCGATGCCGTCTGCCGGTGGCTGGGGCTGGGGGAGAGAACCCCCGACCTGACCGAATGGACGGCGATGGTGCAAAGGATAAAGGGCGTCCACCGCCACGTGGAAATCGCCTTGGTGGGCAAATATACCGGCCTGCGGGATGCCTACATCAGCGTGGTGGAGGCGCTGTTTCATGCCGGCACCGCCTGTGATGCCGAGGTGACCATCCGCTGGGTGGACAGCGAGACCCTCACCCCGCAGAACATCGCCCGAACGCTTTGCGGCTGCGGCGGCATCCTTGTGCCCGGCGGCTTCGGCGACCGCGGCATCGAGGGCATGATTTTGGCGGCGCAGTTTGCCCGGGAAAAGAACATCCCCTACCTCGGCATCTGCCTGGGGATGCAGATCGCTGTCATCGAATTTGCCCGCCATGCGGCAGGCTGGGCGGATGCCGACAGCGCCGAATTCAGCAGCACCACCGCCCACCCCGTTATCGCCCTGCTGCCGGAGCAGGTGGGCGTGACCCAAAAGGGCGGCACCATGCGGCTGGGACGCTATCCCTGCCTGCTTTCCGAGGACACCAAATCCTTTGCCCTGTACGGCCGGCGGGAGATCAGCGAACGCCACCGCCACCGCTACGAATTCAATAACGCCTTCCGGGAGGAGCTGCAAAAGGCCGGTCTGGTGCTTGCGGGCACTTCCCCGGATGGCGCCCTTGTGGAGGTCATCGAGCTGCCCGGCCATCCGTGGTTTGTGGGCTGCCAGTTCCACCCGGAATTCAAAAGCCGCCCCGACCGCCCGCACCCGCTGTTTTACGGCTTCGTTCAGGCATCACTCGCCATATAAGTACACCCCCGGAGAACCACACTCCGGGGGCTTTTTCCTGCTATGCGGCGGCGTCCTGTGCGGCTGTCGCAGCTTTTTCGGCGGTTCGCACCGTTTCGGCAAAAACGGCATACCCACGGTTCGGCTCATCCACAAAAACATGGGTCACCACCCCCGCCAGCATCCCGTTCTGCACCAGCGGGGAACCACTCATCCCCTGCACGATGCCGCCGGTTTTTTGCAGCAGCGTTTGGTCCGTCACCCGGATGACCATATTCTGCCCCGCATGGCCGCTGCCCCGCAGCACCTTTTCTATCACCACGTCGTATTCCTTCGGGGTGCTGCCCGCTATGGTGGTCAGTATTTTGGCGGGGCCGGGCTGCACCTCATGCCGGAAGGCCACTGTCATCCGCATCCCCTGCGGGGTAAAGTCGGGGGAAAGCCTGCCGCAGATGCCGCAGGTGCTGTTGGCGGTCAGCCGGGCAAAGGGCCGCCCCGTGACAAACTGCCCCTTTAGTTCACCGGGAGCGCCGCTTTTTCCGGGGGTCACCCCGGTGATGACGGCGTCCACACCCTCCCCGGTGGAAAGGGTCATGATCTCCCCGGTATCCACATCGCAGATGGGATGCCCAAGCCCCGAAAAGGTGCGGGCGTTCTCATCAAAATAGGTCACCGTCCCGATGCCCGCAGAGCTATCCCGTACCCACAGCCCCAGATGCCACCGGTTATCGGTCACGCTTTTCTGCGGGGTGATCACGGCGGTATATTCCCGGCCCTGCCGCTGGTAAACCAGCCGAACCGGCCGCCCGCCGCCGCCCTGCACCAGTGCGCCCATCTGCTCATTGGAGGTCAGCGAAATGCCGTCAATACTCAAAAGAATATCCCCGGTGGAAAGCCCGGCGCTGCGGGCCGGGTTCATGCGCCTGCCGTCGGTGGAAAAATCGGTAAAGCCGACCACCATCAGCCCCTCGGTGAACATTTTTATGCCAAAGGGCCGCCCGGATACCAGCACTGTTTCCCGCTGTGCATACCGCACCCGGACGGTCTTTACCGCCACCCCCAGCGGCAAACGAAGCTCCGCTTCCGTCATCGTTTCCCCGCTGCGGGCCGCGGCGCTTTCCCCGCCATATACGGCGGTGATATTGCCGGGCAGAGATAGGCTGCTGCCCCTTGTTACGGTATATTCATCCGGCAGGGCAGCCTGCCAGTAGAGTGCTGCCGCCAGCATCACCAGTACCGCCATCCCGAAAAACCAAAACCCCGTCCTGACTGTTTTTCGCATCCTTTTCACCCCCTTTTTGCGGTCGGGCGGCGCCGCTTTATGCGCTGCCCATGGCTTACTTTGCGCCCGAATTCCCCAAAGATGCGATGTAAAATTAAGCGCCGGATGCAGCGATCCCCCGCCCTGCCAGAAACTGTACCCGTTAGCAGCCTGTACCATCCGCACCGCTTTACGATGATGGAAAAACCATCCCGGCATTTTTACTGAAAATGGCTGCTGATCCGAAATGCAGGCTTATGGGAATGGGTGAAGCCATTAGCACAGCTTATCAAAATGACGATGATCGGGCTGCTTTTTCATCCTAAAATGCGCTCGATCCAAAAGTTATTCTAATGGCAACCAATAAAGGCATAAGATTTACTTATGCCAAATCTGCCTGATTTTCTGTTTTCATGATCTCGAAAACCGCATTTCTGCCAAAAACTGCATCCTATTCCAGCAGTCCGCAGGGGTCCCGCAGCACCGTCCGCAGCCTGTATTCCATCCCGGCAAAATCGATCGATGCATCCTCCCGGCCGGCCAGCGCCGCCCGTGCCCCCATCCCCAAAAGGTCGCTTTCGGTGCTGCGCATCCGGTCGTTCATTTGCAGCAGCTGCCGCCGCAGGGCATCCTCCAGTGCCTGCTCCAGTATTTTCCTGCTTACGGGCCCGCCGTTTACCGCCTGCACCGTTGCCTCCGCAGTGATGGTCACCACAGCCCCATTTGCGGTAAAATGCACCCCCGCTACCGCCATTCTTCGCAGCAGGATGGTCGCTTCTCCCGCGGCTACCGGCACCGACAGCCGCATTTCCGGGGCGCGCCGCAGCAGCATGAGGCATAGCTTATCCGGCTGCCACGGGTCACGGTAGTTCCGCTGCCCGGTCGCAACCACGCCGGTCGCCCGCAGGGAGCCGTCCTCCGCCGTGAGCCACGAGAGCAGCCCATCACGCCCCGCACCGTCCAACAGGTTTACCAGTTCCTTCAGCCCGTTTTGGCGGGTGGCGGTATATTGGCGGGTCAAAAGCGCCGTAATATCGTCCCCGGTGACCGTTTCCCCCAAAATGGACAGGGCATTTTCGCACAGGGCGACCTGGGTGTTGGGGCTGATGCGCCCGTCACGGAGCAGCTGCATCAGCAGCGCCCGCAGCTCGTCGGCATCCTTCACGCCGGAAAAAATGATGCTTTGCATCGCACCGAGATAAAGCTGCTTGCCGGTCTGCCGTTCGGCATCCGTAAAAAGGGCGTTCAAATCCCGCCCCTCTGCGGTGATGCGCACATTTTCCTCTCCCCGGATGATCTCAAGGACGGCAGTCAGCCCATCGCTGCCGCCCGCCACCCCCATCGAGGAGACCACCAGCCGGTGGGAGATGGAGCGCCCGCCGCAGCCGGGCAGCAGCAAAAGCAAAAATATCACAGCGGCTAAACGGTGCAAACGCATGGGTCGACCCTCCTGTTTTTTATTCCGGGGCGACGACCATAAGCGGGGCTCGGCTTCGTCTGCATCCCCATCATGGAAAGCAACGGCCGGTGGGAGATGGAGCGCCCGCCGCAGCCGGGCAGCAGCAAAAGCAAAAATATCACAGCGGCTAAACGGCGCAAACGCATGGGTCGACCCTCCTGTTTTTTATTCCGTGGCGGGGACCATAAGCGGAGTTCGGCTGTGTTGCGGCTCGTCGGGTGCCAGCCTGCCTTCACCGCTGCCTTGCCGGTTCCCGCTTCTGCCCGCCGCCCCTGCCTGCCGCCACCACCGGGAGCCCCCACAACAACCCCATGACGCCTAAAGCGGCATAGGCCCGCTGCGGCTCCCAGCCGGTGTAGTGCAGGGTAATTGTTCCGGCGAGCGTGAGCCCCGCCGCAGCCCAAAGCGCCGCCCCCTGTGCAATTCCCGCCTGCTTTCCCAACCGAAGTGCCCCCGCCGCCAGCCCCGAAAGCCGGAAAAACGCCGCCGTGATGAGCAAAAAGCAGTAGACCGGCACCATCCCGGAAAGGCCCGCTGACTTTGCCAGCAGCATGACGGGATAGGGCAGCAGGCTGCCGTAATGCCCCAGCACCGGCGCCGCCGTCAGCAGCAGCGCGGCATTAAGGAGAAACCCCACGGGTGCCCATAGCAGCAGGGCAGGGGAGTGCGGCCGATCCGTCTGCGGGGCAAGCAGCAGCAGTAAAAACGGCTCGATCTGCTGCGGAAGGATGAATAAAATCTCCCGCAAAAGCAGGGCGCTGTCCCGTTCCGGCATCCGCAGATTGAGAAAGGTCGCCTGGGGCAGCACCCCGGCGATCAGCAAGACCACCCCCAACAGGAACACCCCCGCAAGGAGGAAGGCCGCCCGCCCCAAGGGCTCCTGCCCGGCGGCAGCCGCCGCCCATACCGCCGCCAGCAGCACCGCCAGCAGAAAAAATGGCGAAAATGCTTCATCGAACAGCACCCGGCAGGCGGTAAGCAGCTGCCCGGCCGTCACCGAAAAATACCCCGCTGCCAGGAGCATCCCCGCCGCAGCGGAGCCCTTGGAGAGGGATTTTTTCTTTGCGGCGGCCCGGCGGCACAGCACCGCAAGAAAAAACACCACCCCGTAGGCCGCAGCCCCGGCCGCAGCGGTCAGCAGACCGTTTGCCAGCGGCGGACGGCTGCACAGCAGCCAAAAGCTTTGCGAAAGCGCCAGCAGCGAAAAAACCTGCCCTGCCCCGCTGATTTGTTCAGTCCGCATCCTGCTCCCCCTTTTGCCGGGCGGAGGAGATACGGTAGTCCCGCCGGCCCAGCCGCCGCCACCCGCTTCGCCAGAACAGATCCCGCAGCGCACCGGGCTGCCACGGCGCCACCGGGGCGGTCAGTGGCGTCCCCAGCGTGTGCAGGCTGCACAGATTTACCGCCAGCAGCAAAATGCCCAGCACCATGCCGTACAGCCCCAGCCCTCCGCCGATGATGATAAACAGAAAGCGCAGGACGGTCACCGGCTCGTACAGGGAGGGTACCGCAAAGGCGCTTACCGCCGTTAATGCGATAATGATGATCATCGGCAGGCCCACCAGCCCGGCGGTCACGATGGCATCCCCGATGACGATGCCGCCCACCACGCTCAAGGTATGCCCGATGGCATCCGGCAGGCGCAGCCCGGCCTCCCGCAGAAGCTCATACAAGAGGAACAAAACCAGCGCTTCCCCCGCGGCGGAAAGCGGCGTTGCCGCCACCGAGCCGAGAAAATCCGGCAAAAGGATGCGGGGGATGCGTTCCGGGTGAAAGGTGACCACCGCCACATAATACCCCGGCAGCAGAATGGTAATAAAAAACGCCGCCAGCCGCAAAGCCCTAACGAAAGCCGTAAAATAGGGCCGCTGGGTGTAATCATCCAGCGTGTGAAAATGCTCGGTGAAAAGGTAGGGCACGATCATCACATTGGGGCTGCCGTCCACCATCACCCCCACCCGTCCCTCGGTCAGCTTGGCGCAGAGGGTATCGGGGCGCTGGGTCATCCCCGTGCCGGTGAATAGTGACGCCGCCCCCTTGCCGAAAAACGCCTGCAAAAAGGCGCTGTCCAGCACAAGGGAAAGCCCGGCGCTTTGCAGCCTTTGCCGCACGGCGTCCACCGTTTCCTTTTCGGCTGCGTCGCTTAAATAGACCAGCCGCACATTGGTACGGCTCTGCCGCCCCAGACACAGCGTTTCCACCGTCAGGCAGGGGGATTTCAGCCTTCGGCGCACCATGGCGGTATTGGTATTGTTGCTTTCGGTGAAGCCCTCCCGGGAGCCTCGCAGGTTCTTTTCCATGGCGGGCTCCCCGGTGCTGCGGGTCACAAAGCCCTGATACCCCAGCGAAAGCGCCTTCGGCACGCCGTCCAGCAGCACCAGCACAAAGCCGCTCATCGCCCGGGTGAACAGGTCATCGTAGTTATCCACCACGCCCTGCTCGCTGCTGAATAAAAATTCCCGCTGCAAAATATCCCACAGCCCATCGGGGGTGACGTCCGAAAGCTGCATACGGGAAAGAGGACGCAGCAAAAAATCGCTGACCTGACTGTTGGAAACCAGCCCGTCAAACATAAACGCCAGCCCCTTGACGCCCGCGATCTGAAACTCATCCAAAATGAGATCGGCCGAGCCGCGCATCCCTTTTTCGATGCGCTCCCGCACCAGCACAAGGCTGCGATCCAGTTTTTCCGGCATTTTACCACCTCCCGCCGCACCGCCGCAAATCTCTCTTCATTATTTGCGCCCGCCGCCGGAATATGTACGGGAATATGCTGCCGAAAGCCGTAAATAATACCCGGTGTAGCGAGGTGATTTTTTGCTGGTCACATTTTTGCGTACCTTTATTTTGTATCTTGTGGTGGTGTTCGGCCTGCGGCTGATGGGCAAGCGGCAGATCGGAGAATTGCAGCCTTCGGAGCTGGTCATCACCATCCTCATTTCCAATATCGCCACCCTTACCATCGAGGAGACCGACAGCCCCATGTTTGCGGGGCTTTTACCCATACTGGCGCTGATGTGCTTCGAGGTGCTGACCTCCTTTTTCTGCCTGAAAAGCGCCCGGCTGCGGCGGATCATTTCCGGGCGGCCCATGATCATCATCCACAATGGGAAAATAGACCAGAAGGAGATGCGGGAGCTGCGGTTTTCCGCCGATGACCTGATGACCCAGCTGCGGCAGAACGGCATCTTCCGGGTGGAGGAGGTGGAATTTGCGGTGGTGGAAACCAACGGGAAGCTCTCGGTCTATCAGAAATATCAAAGCCGCACCGTCACCCCGCAGGTGCTTTCTATGCCCGACCGCCCCGAGGACAACGCCCCGCCCCTTGCGGTGGTGTGCGAGGGGACCATCATGAATGAGGCGCTGCGCCGCAGCGGCAGGGATCTCAATTGGGTGAAAAAGCAGGCCGCCGCCCGAAAACTCCCGGTGGAGGAGGTCTATCTTATGGTCGCCTGTCCGGATGGCAGCTGCGATATCATAGCAAAGGAGCGTGACCGATGAAGCGGGTTTTGGCAGCGGTGGGGATTTTGCTGCTCATCATCGGCATCAGCGTTTATACGCTGGTGGATATGCAAAGGAGCATCGATAAGATCAGCGGGGATACCGCAGCGGTACGCACCCTTGCAGAGCGGGAGGGGGCGGCTGCGGTCCGGCAAAGCTGCGAGCAGCTGATGGAGGAGTGGAACGGCATGGAGCCGCGGTTTTTGCTCTATGTCCGCCACGATCACCTGGATAATATCATGGAGCATCTTTCGGAGCTGCCGGCCTACTGCCAGGAGGATGACCGTTCGGGGCTGTTCAGCACGCTGGATGCCGCCCTGCGGATGATGGAGCATCTCAAGGAGTCCATCACCCCGAGCTTTCGCACCCTGCTGTAAATAAAAAAGCCTGCGGGGGAGAACCACAGGCTTAAATTCCGTCCTTGCGGCGGGCGGAGATCGGATGAGGGCAAGGAGGCGGGGCGAAGGAAGGCTCATGCCCGGCGGAGACGGGCTGTTGCCTTTCGAGGCACGCGACGCAGCCATCGCCGATATACGACCGCTGCAAAAATACCCGCAGGAGCAACCCCCCTGCGGGCATTATATTTGCTGTCAGAAGCCCGGTTCCTCCGGTGTGGCCGACTTCACCGTTACCGTTACGGTATCGGCTTCGGCGGCCGTTTTGGGGCGTACCGTGCTGCCCGGCGTGATGCTCAACCCCACCACCGTGCCCGGAGCGCCGCCCGTTTCGGGGTCGGTATCATAGGAAATGGTGTAGTTGATCTGACGGTCATTGAGGATGCGGACGGCGTAGGCTTCATTGGCGCCGTACAGGTCGGGCATCTCCACATTCTGCGTCCCCTTGCTGATGTAAAGCGTTACGCTGCCGTCCTCCGGCAGGACCTGGCCCACCGCCAAGGACTGCTTATAGATCACCCCGGCGGGGTAGGTGTCGCTGTATTCATACCGGTAGGTGAAATTGACCCCGGTCATATGCTCCAGCTCGTTTTCTACGGCGGGGAGGTAGTACCCCTCCAGACTGCGTTCCATCACCGGGGCGGCCGGGTCATCGGCTCCGTTCATGCCGCCGCCGTGCCATATCGCAAGGACAATATTCCCCAGTACGCTTAAAACCAGCAGCGCCGCCAGCAGCGTCATCGTCGGGGAAAGCTGCCGCCCCTGCCCGGTTACGGGCTTTTCGATGGGGCGGGTGGGTGCTTCCGGCCGGAATACCGCGGTATTGGCGCCGGATTCCTCCAAAAGCGCTGCGGAAAAGGCCTCCATCGAGCGATAGCGCTGCTTGTGGTCGATATTGAGCGCCCGCATAATGCCGTCGCAGACGTTTTCGGGCAGGTCGGGGCGCAGCTTTGCCAGCGGGGAAAGATAATCCTTCTCCCCGCGCAGCTCGGCGCTGACGGGGGCCTGACCCGCCAGCATACGGTACAGCACCGCCCCCAGGGAATAGATATCGGTCCATTCGCCCTGCCACAGTGCCTTGGAATACTGCTCCGGGGCGCTGTACCCGGCGTAAAGCTCGGCGTGCAGGCCGTTCCCCACGGTACGCAGCTCCGGCAGCGCAAAGCCATCCAGCACCACCCGCTTGCGGCTGTCCACATAGATGTTCTGCGGCGAGATGCCGCAATGGGTCAGCCCCATATTGTGCAGCTGGGAAAGCAGCGAGATCAGCGGGCTGATGAGCTGCCGGGCGTCGGTCAGGCTCATTTCGCCCTGACGCTCCAGATAGCTTTCCAGCGGCTCCATCCGCAGGGATTCGGTCACCCGGTACAGGGTGTCGTTTTCGGAAAAAAGCACCAGCGTTTTCAGCATGGCCTTGTGGTTGATCTCCGTCAGCCGCTTCCAGCGGTCGTGCAGGTCGCTGGCCATGGTGCGGAACAGCGTTTTGCTTTCGGCGGAAATGAGCATAATGCCCCGGCCGTCCTCGGCACGCTTCAATATGCCGGGGAAGAATTCCTCCACCTGCACCTTGCGGCCTTTTTCGGTATCCCACCCAAGATAGGTGGTGAGCAGGTCATTGTGGTGCAGCACCGTTCCTATGCGGTACCGCCCGGAAAGCACCGTTCCCGGCGGCAGGGCCTGCTCCGGGTTTTCGGCCTCCGGCTTTTTGCCGCATACGGGGCACACCGTTTCTCCCTCCTCCATCGCGCTAAAGCAATGGCGGCAAAGGTTCGGCTCCGGCATAGGCTCTCCTCCTTTCGGCTTGGCAGTTCATTCGTTATCCTCCGGGTCGTCCTCCTCCCGGACGGGATGGGTAAAGAGATACAGGACAATACACAAGGCGGCGGCCAGCAGCGCCCCGATGAGGATATACCGCACGGGGCTTACGGGCTTGGGGGCCTGCACCGGCAGGGTCAGCTCGGTCGGGGCGTCATCCCCGGTGCCGTTCCCAGAGGAGGGCTGCTTTTTTGCGTCCTCATCCTCCCCGGGCGGTTCGGTGGTCACCTGCTCCGCCTCCCGGAAGGCTTCCTCCCGCTGCATTTGGTTTTCCTCCCATGCGCGCCGGGCCTCCTCCAGCTCCTGCTGCTTTTCGGAGGGCGGCTCGACATTGGGCCTGACGTTATGGGTGCCGTAGCTCCCCCAAAGGGAGTCGTCCATTTGGATGCTGCTCTCATTGGGGGAAGGCTTGGATTGCTCCGGCTGTGTTTCGGGGGAAGGCTCGGATTGCTCCGGCTTCTGTATTACGGGGGAAGAGGAGGTCATATCCCCGTCAAAGCTGCCGGTACTGTCCCATTCGGCCGCCGCAACGGTGCAGAGCATCAGCACGGCGCAAAGCACCAAAGCGGCCCTTCGCAGCTCCTTCATAGTCTGCCCTCCTTCTGTGAGAAAAAGCGGCGCTTTGGGGGCGCCGCCTGGATTTTTTGTATTTGCGGGGGATTTATTACATTTCCCAGTTGTGCCAGAAGCCCTGAACGTCATCGCAGTCGTCCAGAAGGTCCATCAGCCGGGTCATCTTATCGGCAGCATCCTCATCGGGCAGGGTGGTATAGGTGGAGGGGATATAGGCAGGCTCGGCGGAAAGGAAGGTATAGCCCTTCTTCTCCAGCGCCTCACGCACCTCACGCAGCTCGTTCACGCCGGTGAATACCTCGATGGTCTCCTCATCGAAATCCACATCCTCGGCGCCGGCATCAAAGCAGTCCTCCATCACCTTTTCCTCGTCCAGCTCGCCCTCGCTGTTATCGATGACGATCTGACCCTTTTTGGTGAACAGATAGCCCACGCAGCCGTTCTGACCCAGATTGCCGCCGCACTTATCAAAGTAGTGGCGCAGGTCACCGGCGGTGCGGTTGCGGTTGTCGGTCAGCGATTCGATGATGACGGCGACACCGTTGGGACCGTAGCCCTCGTATACCATCTCCTCGTAGCTGTTCTTATCCTCGCTGCCGGCGGCTTTCTTTATGCAGCGCTCGATGTTTTCATTGGGCATATTGGCGGCCTTGGCCTTGGCGATGCAGTCACGCAGCTTGCCGTTGGTCTCTGGGTCGGGGCCGCCCTCCTTTACCGCTACCGACATCTCACGGGCCACCTTGGTAAAGACCTTGGCCTTTGCGGCGTCGGAAGCGCCCTTTTTGCGTTTGATATTATTCCATTTGGAATGTCCAGACATAGGAAAATCGTCCTTTCATGAAATAGTGCATACTACATTAAGATTTTAGCACATCCGCCGGTCGGTGACAACCTTTTTCGCAAATTAATTCTTGTAAATTGAGAAAAACGGTTGACAAAAGCCCCCTCTTTTGGTATGATAACTGATGTCGCCAAAGACCGCCTTTGGACCTGCGGGTGTAGTTCAATGGTAGAATTCCAGCCTTCCAAGCTGGTTACGTGGGTTCGATTCCCATCACCCGCTCCACGCTTTGCTTGCGCCAGTAGCTCAGCAGGATAGAGCAACTGCCTTCTAAGCAGTAGGCCAGGGGTTCGAGTCCCTTCTGGCGCGCCAATTCAAGTTAATATGGTGGGTATAGCGCAGCTGGTTAGCGCGCCAGATTGTGGCTCTGGAGGTCGTGGATTCGAATTCCACTATCCACC
>ENA-UEQL01000619-UEQL01000619.1-human-gut-metagenome-genome-assembly--contig:-NODE-619-length-25449-cov-8.366664_pt1 | contig 25449 bp, 22 predicted proteins | sample MGYA00242905_ERZ507926 | MGnify/ENA primary metagenome ERZ507926 (study PRJEB26167, sample SAMN06115531) | human gut metagenome | host: Homo sapiens | place: China:Henan | collected 2015-09-09 | study...
ACCAGCTGGTTGCGGTAATAATAGGTATCACGCTTTGGCTGCATGATGACCCAGTCAGGATGCTTCTCAAAGAGTTCGCTCTTAGGATTCACCATCTCAGGCTCAATCCAAATACCAAACTTTACACCAGCCTTCTTGGCATCTCTTACCAATCCAGGTATTCCATCAGGCAGCTTGCTCTTGGTAGCCTCCCAGTCGCCGAGACCTGCATGGTCGTCCTTACGAGGATACTTGTTGGCAAACCAACCATCATCAAGCAAGAACATATCTACACCCAGATCCTTGGCATCCTTCATCAACTCAGCAAGACTCTGCTGGTTGAAGTCGAAGCCTGTATTCTCCCAGTTGTTCAAGAGCGTAAGGCGATCTTCCATACCCATGTTTACCTGATACTGGCGAGCCCAATTGTGCAAATTACGGGAAGCCTCACCGATACCATTATCGCTCATGGCAAAGATAAACTCAGGGGTAGTGAACGTCTCACCAGCCTTCAGCTTATAGTTAGAGGCGTATGGATTGATGGCAGGGATAACACGAAGGGCTCCCACGTTATCTACCTCGAAGGTAAATCGGAAGTTGCCAGGCCATCCGATGGTTCCAAGCATCACCTTGCCCTCATTCTCCTTGGCAGGCTCATCAAATCCCAGTTCAAAGAACGGCTCCTCCTGCATGGCTGCACGGGTACCCAACTTGGTATCAACAATCTTCTTACCAGCAGTCAACTGGCAAGTTTCAGGCTGTCCTTCCTTAGCCCAGTCGCTATGATAATTGGTAACGAAATACTTGTTTGCCTTGAAATAAAGCATTGTAGAGCTATATCTCCAAAGCGTAACCGGAGCTTTCTCCTTATGAGAAATTTCGCTCCACGCCTTGATGACGTTCTCCTTAGGGTAAGCTGCATAGTGGAGCTTCACGGTCAGCGGATACACCTTGTCCTTAAGCGTGATGATGGTTTCAACACCTCCACTGATAGCCTTTTCTTCAGAAGACTGATAATACAAATAGGTGGTCATGTTACCATCTGCATGGGTCACTGCCACTGCCGGCTCGAAGAAATCTTCAGCACCAGAGGTTGCATAAACCTCATGACCTCGCTGGCAGACAGAACCATCAGAGGCTGCATATACATCCCACTTCAGATGATTGTAATCTGAAGGATTCTTCAACTTGTCACCCAGATACACTTGGTAGAGGCGACCCTTAGGAGAAACCTGCATCACGAGGTCGGTCTTGTCGGTTGACACTCGGATGGTCTTTTGAGCAGATGCCATGATAGATGTCATGCACATCGCTGCGATAATCATAAATACCTTTTTCATCGTTCTTTGGTTTTTACGTGATTGCTTTGTTATAATTAAACGCTATAATTCTGTCGTTATTATCTTAGAATTTGATTCCTGCAGAGAATTCTACCGTAAACGGACGGAGATAGCTACCACTCATGTACTTGCCTTCATATTTTCCGGCTTCCTCGCTGATCTTCTTGACCTCCTGCTCGGGCTCCGGCTTCTTGATGGCTGAAATGTATTCCTCTGCGTATTTCCGCATCCAGTTAAAAATGCCCTGGGCGATAGCTTCGAGCCGTTCCTCCGTCAAGATGGCGCGGAAGGCTTTGGGAACGTGCTGATACATCGACGCAACGACCCGGGCCATCTTCTCGGGCCCGGGGAGCGACGTCATTTCGGCCAGCGCGACGAGCTGGCTTACATCGCCGGTGAGGACGGCCTTGAGTGCAAAGTACGCGGCCGCGAGCATGGCGGTGATGAAAAGAACAATCACAACAATGCTGAAAATCGTAAAGAACGTCATAGCGGTTCTCCTTCATGTTTCGCGGCCGGTGGCCGCTTTATTTTTTGCTGTCTTCGCAGCGTGGGAAAGGGCAGTCTTCGCAGTATGGCCCGGGGGTGCAGCCTTCGCCGTCGGACGTAGCGATCAGAATGACGGCCAACGCGACGACGGCTATCTGGCTGAACAATACGAGCGCCGCTTCAAGGGCGGGGCTCATGCCTTCACCACTTTGTCGGCGTCCACCCATCCCCAGACCGTAGAGGCGCTGGTAGTGTGTACGATGTGGTAGGGGTGCTTCGCTCCCTGGCAAATCATTGTGACCTTCGCTGGGCCCGCTGCGGGGCTGCTGGCCGGCTTTGCGGCGCTGGAGCTGACGTAATGCGGGCCGCCTGCGAATTGCACGATGTCGCCGACAGAGAGTTTCACGCCGGCTTTGGGAATCCTGATTTTCTGGCCGACACGAATGAGGTTAGGGTTCTTGATGCTGTTATAATCAGCAAGCGCCTTGACCGTCGTTCCGTGCTTCGCGGCAATTCTGCTGAGTGTGTCGCCGCTGACGACCGTGTAGATCGTCTCGCCGCCCGTCACGGTGGCCGGCGTCGTGTCCACCTTGGGGGCAGGCACTCCGGCCTTCTTCCCATAGTCAGGAAGGCCGAAGCCGCGAATATAGCGGCCGTTGACCTTGAGGGTGCGGTAGCCGACGGCATCGCTCATATTGCCTTCGATAATCTTCATGGTATTGCCGGAGACCGATACGACGTAGCCGACATGATCGGCCGCTCCCTGGTTGTCCGTCGTGGCGTAGTCCGGGCCGTCCTGCCAGTCATAGAAAATGACGTCACCCGGGCTGGGAACATAGGCGTCGTTTTCCTGCCAGCGCCCGAGTTTCTTGAACAGCTCGATATGCTTCCCGCATCCGCACTCGGTCGGGATGATGTCGGCGAAGCCGCATTTGATGGCGACGGCGCTGACGAAGGTGCTGCACCAAGCGTCGGTGTACTTCATCTTGTAGCCTCTGGCGAGGGGCGTGTGGCTGTTATAGGTGTCGATGATTTTGCGGTGGCTGCCGTCTGCTTCTTTGCAGCCGAGCCATGCAATAGCTGTGTTGACGACGGTAGCGCGAGCCTGTGCTTCTGTCATATTGTTTTCTCCTTCCTGCTTAGTCTTTCAAGACGATCTCCGCGAGGTGGAGGGCACCGTCAGCTCCGTATTTATCTGCGAATTTCGTGAGGAAACGCTGGGCGTATTTGGCCCGGTTTTCGTTCTTCGATTTCCACAAATAAAACGCAGTCGCGGCGCCGCACTCTGCAATCCACGCGCATACGATGGTGGCCCAGGAGCTTTTGTCCTCCACAACGAAGTAGAGAACGAGGAGGATAAAAAGAACCGTGTAGGAGAAGATAATGAGCTTCTTCGAGAACTCCATAGGCGGCCTCCTTCACTCGACGACGGAGGCAATTCCCATGCGTGTGAGAAAGTCTTTTTGTTTGTGCTTGATTTTGATGGCATAGTTTAAGGCGTCGTGCATATCCCCGTTGCAATGTGCGTCGGGGATACGCTGCACGGCCTTCGCCGTAGCGTGTGCTGCCCAGATTGCGGAGACGATCAGGGGCAGATAAATAAGGTCTCTTTTCATTTTACTGCTGTTTTGAAATCAATAATAGCTGATGGTTGGCTTTGAGGGTTATCTTCACCTCGCGGAGTTTCCCGGCGACATACTGCGACGAAGCCTGCAATCCTCCGCGCGCCAGCTCGGACAATACCTGCTGCCCGGCCGAACGGGTGACGTTTACACTCGTTCCGGCGGTCTGCCCGACGGATGCCAGCGCCTCTTTGAGGGCCGTCCGCTCGCGGGAGTTCGGGACGTTCAGCCCCGGCTGGCCGTCGAGGTCGTAAGCTACGGCTTCGACAGCGAAGATCCGTCCGCCGTATTCGACGGACGACACCATGACTTGCAGCCGCATCCCGGAGATCGTCGCAAGACCGTATAACGGGGTGTTGCGGGGAATCACCGTATCGTCGATGCGCACGGCTTCTAGCAGCCGCAGCTGTACGGTGCTTCCGGCACGTATGATTTGCGTCTGAGCGACACAAGCCCTGACAGTCGGAATGTCGGCATGCGCGACGCCACCTGCCGCCGTGAGAAATCCCAAGTTGCGCTCGACGGCGAAATCCGCCCGCGGATCGAGCGTCGAGGCTTCGACCTCACCTTCCCGAACGGGCCGCATGACGGACAGGTGCGAATCCTTCCGTTGCTTTGTCGGCTCAACTGCTTCTTCATTCAGGGCCGTTCCGCCACCGAGATACTTCCGTGCGAGCTTGTATTGCTCCTCGGCCAGTTCCAGAGGGTCGGGCTGCTGCCGCTCGGCGTCGAGCTGGGATTGCAGGGCTGCGACCTGCTCTTTCAGGGCTTCGACCTCGGCATTGCGCTGCGGAGCGGCGTAGAAGCCCTGCACCTGCCGCTGCATGGCCCGGTTGGCCTCGGAGGCCCGCTGCACGGGGTTATCCTCCGGTGCAGGTTCTTCGGCGGCCTTCAGCCCGTCGTCTAATAGCGAGAAGGCATTGTCCCCGAGGGTCATCATGCGTCTCTGCTGCTGCTCCTCGCTGCGGAGCTGTTCCGCGGCTTTGCGTTTGTCGCCGACGGTGGCCTGAGCCTTGCCGTCCGGGACCGACGTGTTGATCCCCACGGCCCCCTCTTGGGGCTTGACGGCGGCTCGCACTGAGGCATTTCGTAAATGACATACTCGGTATCCGTGATCTTGCCTTTTTCATCCCGAAGCTGGGTGCGCCGGATATACCCGTGGTTTTCCAGCTCCTTCAATGCCGCACCGATGCTGTCCACACCTTCCCGGCAGATCGCCGCAAGACCTCTGGTGGTGTAATTCCACTCGTCAGGGAGCGACAACATCATGGACAGCAGCCCTTTGGATTTCAGGGTCAGCGTCCGATCTTTCAAGTGATGGTTCGACATGACCGTATAATCACGGGTCTTTTCAATACGAAAAACAGCCATCTTCGCACCTCCTTCCTGTGAAAATAAAAAGTGTTGATTTTGAGCGGTTTACCCGTCTGTATGCCTCCATAGCCTTCCGCATGGGAAAACATCCACGCCCTGTTCAGAACGCAAGATACAGAGGAAAAAACAGAAGATATCCCACTGATTTTGATACAGTTTTCAGTCGGCTACCTCTCACGGTCTTTATGGTCATAGTGGAGATCGCCGGAAAGCACCTTCGCATGGTTACGGATTTTGATATGTCCCTTTTCCTGATTTTCCAAAGCCTTGCTGTATCCGGTGTCGGTCAGGAACAGGCGCATTTTCTCACCCTTCCAGCCAACAGGCGAGTCATGGGTAAGAACATCAAAGACGATCATGTGTCTGGTTGCCGGGTCGAAACGCTCCAAAGCCATAATGTCATGGCCGGATAACTTCTGCGCCCCGGATTGCTGTCTGGCCTCTGCCAGCATTTCCCCGATGGTGCGGGCTTTCTCCGGCAGACGGTATTCGGCCTGCACCTTGCGGATCAAATCCATGCACTCCTGATCCGACAGTGGGCGGAGCTTGTCCAGAAGGCCTTCCGCCGTTTCTTTCGTTGCCGGGTTCGGCGCATAGCGCCATGTCATGTAAATCTCATTCAGGGCAGCGTTCTGATTGGTACTTTCAATCTGAAACACCATCCTCATTTCTGCTTCTGTCAGTTTCATTGCCAGCCTCCTTCAAAATGGGTATAAAAAAACGCCATAGGTTTTTGAGCCTACGGCGTTTCTTGCGATATTCACAATTCCAAACTTTCCAGCCACTCGTCAAAAGATTTCTTTGAAACGCGGATCGCATTGCCTATGCGGACGATCCTGAACTCCTCCTGCTTGACGAGCTGATATGCGGTTGTGCGGCCAATGTTGAGCATGGCTGCAATCTGTTCCACGGTGTATGTGCGCGGTTCCGGCAGTGACTTTTTCTCTTTCTTGTCCATAGTAACCTCCATGTATTTGCCTTGTCATTTTGACTAAGGGAGTGAAGAATGGCAGTAGCAATCGGCTTTGACTGGGTGTCCTCTTGCTAAGAATTTGCTAATAGGACCACCCAACGGACACATAAAACTGCGTCAGAATAGGTGTTTTGCACCATAAAGTTCGTTTACTACAAGTCATTCTGCGTAAGGGATGATATTGGAAGTTACATCCGAACCGTGTATCACATGGTAAGCCATACTCCTAAGCGGAAGGCCAGCGGTCCGAATCCGCTCAGGCGTGCCAAAGAGCGCCGAAGGCTAAGCCTTCGGCGCTCTTTTCTTTTATAGATGCTGCACGACGGTGGCCGCGCCGGAGAGAATGACATAGGCGTAGACGAGACGGCGGAGCTGCACGGCGTTGAGCTTTCCGCCGAGCTTCAGCCCGAAGCGCTGCCCGCAGACCACGCCCGCCACGCCGAGCAGCGTCAGCGGCAGGAGGTCGAGCGTGTAGTAGCCGCTCAAAACGCGCGTGGTAATGGACGTTACATTATTCACGGCGAAGTTGGCCTGCGCGTTGGCGAGATAGCTCTCGCGGCTGTCCGTGGCGGCAAGGTAATAGATCGCCATGATCGGCCCGCCGATGGAAAACAGTCCCCCGCAGACGCCCGCGAGCAGGCCGCAGACGACGGTGACCGCCGGCGTAACGCGGATGGCCGCCTTCTTTTCCGTCAGCAGCAGATAGGCGCCGAGCAGCATCAGGAACGCGCCGAACACCATGGTCATCACGCGCAGGTCCATCGAGCCGATGAAGCGGATGGCCGTCACGCTCGCCGCCGCGTAAAGCAGCGTGGGCGGCAGAGTGAGCTTGAGGTCGATGCTTTTGCGCAGCTTCCACGCCAGCGTGACCGTCAGCCCGAGGCAGATGGAGGTCGAGACCGACGGCGCGACCGCCATGGTGAAAAAGTACGGCAGAATGGTCATCATCACGACCGCCGCGCCGAAGCCCGTGATGGATTGAACAAAGCCGCCGAGCGCTGCGCTCAGCGCGACTGCAAGGTATACCATGATCGCTTTCCTCTGATTTCCTTTTCTGAAAAAATGACCGCCGGCATTTCTGCCGACGGTCATTGTATGCTTTTTCCCGAATCGTGTCAAGATTTCGCAAGGCTTATTTGCCGCGCTTCTTGCCGAGATAGGCCTCCTTGACCTTTTCATCGGCCAGCAGCTCCGCGCCTGTGCCGCTCATGGTGATGGTGCCGGTCTCGAGCACATAGGCAAGGTCGGCGATCTTGAGCGCCATGTTGGCGTTCTGCTCGATGAGCAGGATGGTCACGCCCTGCCGGTTGATCTCGCGGATGATATCAAAGATCCCCTGCACGACCAGCGGCGCAAGGCCGAGGGAGGGCTCGTCCATCATCAGCACCTTCGGGCGGGACATCAGCCCGCGGCCGACGGCCAGCATCTGCTGCTCGCCGCCGGAGAGCGTGCCGGCGAGCTGCCAGTTACGCTCCTTCAGGCGGGGGAAGAGCTCATACACCCACTCGATATCCTTTTCGATCTCCTCCTTATCCTTGCGCAGGTAGGCGCCGATCTTGAGGTTTTCGAGCACGGTCATATCCGGGAACACGCGCCGTCCCTCGGGAACCTGCGCGATGCCCGCGGCGAGAATGGCGTTGATGGGCTTGCCGAGCAGCTGCTCGTTGTTGTAGGTGATGGAGCCGGACTTCGCTTTGACAAGGCCGGAGATGGTACGCAGCGTGGTGGATTTGCCCGCGCCGTTCGCGCCGATGAGGGTGACGATCTTGCCGTCGGGCACCTCCATGTCAATGCCGCGCAGCGCCTGAATGCCGCCGTAGGCGACCTGAAGGTTTTGAATTTTAAGCATCCTCTTCCACCCCCAGATAGGCGTCGATGACGCGCTGGTTATTCTGGATCTCCTCCGGCGTGCCGGTGGCGATCAGTTCACCGAAGTCAATGACGTAGATGCGGTCGGAAATGTCCATGACCAGATCCATGTGGTGCTCAATGAGCAGAATGGTCATGTGGAACTCGTCGCGGATGCGGCCGATGAACTCGGTCAGCTCGTTCGTCTCCTGCGGGTTCATGCCGGCAGCAGGCTCGTCGAGCATCAGGAGCTTCGGATGCGTCGCCAGCGCGCGGGCGATCTCCAGCCGGCGCTGCTTGCCGTAGGGCAGAGACGTCGCCAGCTCGTCCTTCACATCCTCCAGACCCACGATGCGCAGAAGCTCCATGACCTCCTCGCGATGCTGCGCCTCCTCCTTGCGGTTGAGACGGAAGGTAGCGGAAAAGACGTTGCTGGTGCGCAGCATATGCTTGGCGATGAGTACATTGTCGAACACGGTCTGGGACTTCCACAGGCGGATGTTCTGGAACGTGCGCGCCATGCCGAGCTTGGTGATCCGGTCGGGCGTAGGGTCGAGCACGGGCATCTGAACGAATTTCCCGGCCTCCTTGCCCTTGTAATTCTGCTTCATCTTGCCCTGCGGATGGTTGCGGACGATCGGCTCGCCCATGAAGCTGACCTGACCGTTCGTCGGCTCATACACGCCGGTGATGGTGTTGAATGCGGTGGTCTTGCCCGCGCCGTTGGGACCGATGAGCGCGACGATCTCGCCCTCGTTGACCTCAAGGCTCAGGTTGTCGACGGCGACGACGCCGCCGAACTGCATCGTAATATTGTCGAGACGCAGAACGTTTTGGCTCATTTCTCGCCGCCTCCCTTCTTTGTATGACGGCGCAGGAGATCGGGCAGCTCCTTATCGCCCATGATGCCCTTGCGGAAGAAGAGCACGACGACCATGATGATGACGGAGATGACCGCCATGCGGAAGCCGTTCTTGAAGAGGCCCGGCGCCGTGATGCCGAGGAACTCGCCGGTATCCAGACCGCGCAGCAGCCACTCGAGCGCCGCGATGTAGAGGAAGCTCGTGAGCACGCTGCCGGTGATGGAGCCGATGCCGCCGATGACGACCAGCAGCAAGATCTCATAGGTCATGCTGCTTCGGAACGACATCGCCTGCACCGCGCCCATGTACATCGCCAGCATACCGCCGCCGACGCCCGCGAAGAACGAGGAAATGACGAAGGCAAGGCGCTTGTGGTGGGCAAGATTGATGCCCATCGCCTCGGCGGCGACCTCGTCGTCGCGGATGGCTTTGAACGCGCGGCCGTAGGTGGAGTTCACCAGCAGCACAACGCACGCGATGAACACGCCGATGAGCAGCAGGTACGCGGTCGCGCTGCTGAAATCGGGATAGCCCTTGAGAAGGTTCGAGGCGTTGGTCAGCGGACCGATGGCGTTCCATTGGATAATGGTGCGCATGATCTCGGCAAAGCCGAGGGTCGCAATGGCGAGGTAGTCGCTCTTCAGACGCAGCACGGGCAGACCGATCAGATAGGCGAAGAACGCCGCGATCAGACCGCCGACAAGCAGCGCGAGGATCATGCCGACCGCCGAGCCGACCTTGTCACCGAGGAAGCCCGCGAAGATCTCCGGCAGGGAGAACTTCACGATACCGCCGTCAAAATACTGGTATACGCCCGCGCGCTTGGCGACCGGGATGCACAGCACCGCGTAGGAATACGCGCCGAGGAGCATAAAGCCCGCCTGACCGAGGGAGAAAAGGCCCGTAAAGCCGTTGAGCAGGTTCATCGAAACGGCGACGAGGGAATAGACCGACGCCTTTTTGATGACCTTGATCACAATGTGATAGCCCGGGAGCTGGGAGTCGAGGACCATCGTGACCGCCAGCACGACGAACAGGATGAGCGCGGTGAAGATATACTCTTTGCCGATCGTTTTCTTTTTCATCTTCACCCCTCCTTACACCTTGTCCGTGACCTTTTCGCCGAACAGTCCCGTGGGCTTGACGCACAGCACGATGATCAGCAGCGCAAAGGTGAACGCATCGGAGAAGGTAGACTGGCCGAGGCCCTTGATGATCTCCTCGCAAAGGCCGATCAGGAACGCGCCGACCACCGCGCCGGGAATGGAGCCGATGCCGCCGAACACCGCCGCGACGAAGGCCTTCAGGCCGGGCATACCGCCGGAGGTGATCGCCACCGTGGGATAGTTCGTAAAATAGAGCATCGCGCCGACCGCGGCGAGGAACGAGCCGATGACAAAGGTCATGGAAATGACGGAATTGATCTTCACGCCCATGAGCTGCGCCGTCTCAAAGTCCTTGGCGGCGGCACGCATTCCCATGCCGATCTTGGTCTTTTTGATGAGCGCGACGAGCGCAAAGACGAGCGCGATGGTCAGAACGGGCGTCACGACCGTGACGCGCTTGGTGGACGTGCCGAAGAGCGTGATGGTGTCGGAGATCCAGGGGATCGACGTCTTGACCGGCTGCGGCAGGCCGCCAGTCAGGTAGAACGCAAGATTCTGGATGAGGTAGCTCACACCGATGGCACTAATCATCAGCGACATACGCGGCGCCGTGCGCAGCGGCTTATAGGCCACGCGCTCGATGGCAAAGCCGAGAATGACGGTGAAGATGAGCACCAGCGGAATCGAAATGTACATAGGCATGGACGCGGTGGTGTAGACCATGATCAGGCCTGCCACCATAAAGACATCGCCGTGGGCAAAGTTAATGAGGCGCAGAATGCCGTAGACCAGCGTGTAGCCGATGGCGATGAGCGCGTACTGACCTCCCACAGAGATACCGCTGATCAGATACGGTAAAATTCCCTGCATGGAAAACCTCCTGTTGGTAGGATTCGGGGGAACGCGAAAAAACGGGGAAAACTTGGCGGGGCTTTCGCCCCGCCAAGTTTGCTGCTTGTGGAGAGATTTGTGGGCTTTTTCTCAGTCGATGCCCTGGATCTTCACGAAGTCCCACGCACCGGTCTCGGTGTTGGCGGTCTTGATGTAGGCCGCGTCGCGCTTGGCGTCGCCGATGTCGTCGAAGGAGATCTCGCCGGAGATGCCGGAGTAGGTCACGCCGGGCAGAGCCGCGAGGATATCGGCGGGCTCGGTGCTGCCGGCAGCCTTGATGGCCTCGAGCGCGGTGAAGTAAGCGTCGTAGCCCATGACGGTGACGGCGGAGACCATGTCGTTGCCGCCGTTGTTGGTCTTGGCGTCGGCGTTGGCATTGATCCACTCCTTGATGCCGGCGTCGAACTCGGGATTACCACCCTCCTGATAGAAGGTCGTGATCTTAACATCGACATCCTTGCCCTTGGCGGCCTCAACGACCATGTTGCTGTCGAGCGTGTCGCCGCCGAGGATCGTGCCCTCGAAGCCCTGCGCGGCGGCGGCCTCAACGATCAGCTGCGCATAGTTGATGGAGACGGGGGAGAAAATGACGCCTGCGTTGGCAGCCTTGGCGTTGTTGATGTAGGAAACAAAGTTGGCATTGCCCTCGGGGAAGTTCTCGGCAACGACCTTGCCGCCGAGCTTCTCAAACGCCTGCGTGAAGTAGTAGATCAGGCCCTGATCGTAGTCGCTGCCGAGCATACCGAGCAGGTAAGCGGTGTCGACGCCCAGCTCCTTGTAGGCATAGTTCGCAAGAACGGTGCCCTGGAAGGGATCGAGGAAGCAGATGCGGAAATAAACATCGCAGTCGGAAGTGACCTGCGGGTTGGTGCAGGTGACGCCGATGGCAGGCACGCCGGCCTCGGCGAACACGGTGCCGCCGGCCATGGACACGCCGGAGCCGTAGGAGCCGAGCACGATGCTCACGCCCTTGTTGACCAGCTCAGCGGCCGCGGACGGGCCGTTCTCGGCTGCGGTACGGTTATCGACGACCTCCAGTTGGACCTTGTAGGTCTCGCCGTTGATGTCCACGGTGGGCTGGACATAGTTGGCATACTGCATACCAAGCACCTCCTGCTTGCCGCCGGCGCCGTTGTCGCCGGTGAGCGGCTCGAAGACGCCGATCTTCACGACCTTCTCTTCGCCGGTGGTGTTGGGCGTGCCGCCCTCCTGCTGTTCGCCGCCCTCCTTGGAGCCGCAGGCGACCAGACCGAGCGCCATGACGAGCGCAAGGACGAGTGCAAGAATCTTCTTCATATTCATATCCTCCTGACTTTCTGCCGCGCTGCCGCGGCAAGTGGGGCGTCCGCCCCTTTTGGTTGCAGTTTATTTTATCGAACCGTTGAATGGATTTCAAGCGTCGAATCTGTCAGAATTTTCGGTCGTTTCCGGTCGTTTTCCCACGGCTATCTTCAAATTTCATGTGCATTTGTCTACGCACCGCGGACTCAAGTCCATTTATTGAGAATATCTATTGCTTTTCTGTTTTCCCCACGAGGACAAATGCTCTTGTCACTTTGCACAATAAAGATTTTCACAAGAAAAGAAAAAAGTGACGCAGGAAACGGCAAATGCCCGTCCCTGCGTCACTTTTTCCATTCGTCCTTTTGCCCATCAGGCTTTTTCGCCGACCATTCGCTCAAATTCCTCGCCGGTCATCGTCTCGTGGGCGAGCAGATATTCCGCCACGGCGGTCAGCGCCTCGCGCCGTGCCGTCAAGATTTCCTCGCAGCGCGCATACGCGTGGTCGATGATGGCCTTGACCTCGTCGTCGATCTCGGCGGCGGTCTTTTCCGAGTAGCTGCGCGTCTGGCCCATCGTCTTGCCGATGAACACCTCGTCGTGCCCGCTCTCAAAGGCGATGGAGCCGAGCTTCTCGCTCATGCCGTAGGCCGTGACCATCTTGCGCGCGATGTGCGAGGCGCGCTCGATGTCGTTCGACGCGCCGGTAGAAATGTCGCCGAGCATCAGCTTCTCCGCCGCGCGCCCGCCGAGGAGCGAGACGATCTGCTCCTCCATGTAGCGCTTGGACTGGTAGGAGCGGTCCTCGTCGGGCAGCGAAATGGTCATACCGCCCGCGTGTCCGCGCGGAACGATGGTGATGCGGTGGACGGGCTCGTGCGTCGGCAGCGCGTGCATCACGACGGCATGGCCCGCCTCGTGATAGGCGGTCAGCTTCCGCTCGTGCTCCGGCACAACGCGGCTGCGCTTCTCGGGTCCGGCGAGGACCTTGATCTCAGCCTCCTCAAAGTCCGCCATGGTGATGAATTGGTCGCCGCGGCGCGCGCACAGCAGCGCCGCCTCGTTGGAAAGGTTCTCAAGGTCCGCGCCAGTGAAGCCCGCCGTGCCCCGCGCGACCTTGGCAAGGTCCACGTCCTCGGCAAGCGGCTTGTTGGCGGTGTGGATCTTCAAAACGTCCTCGCGGCCCTTGATGTCGGGATAGCCGACGTAGATCTGGCGGTCAAAGCGGCTGGGGCGCAGCAGCGCGGGGTCGAGGATGTCCGCGCGGTTGGTCGCCGCGAGAACGACCACGCCGTCGTTCGTGCCGAAGCCGTCCATCTCGACGAGCAGCTGGTTGAGCGTCTGCTCGCGCTCGTCGTGACCGCCGCCGAGGCCGGTGCCGCGCTGGCGGCCGACCGCGTCGATCTCGTCGATGAAAATAATGCAGGGAGCCGCCTTCTTGGCCTGCTCGAACAGGTCGCGCACGCGGCTTGCGCCGACGCCGACGTACATCTCCACAAAGTCCGAGCCAGAGATGGAGAGGAACTCCACGCCCGCCTCACCCGCGACCGCGCGGGCGAGCAGCGTCTTGCCCGTGCCCGGAGGGCCGACGAGCAGCACGCCCTTGGGAATACGCGCGCCAAGCTCGACAAACCTTTGCGGGTCGCGCAGGAAATCCACGATCTCCGCAAGCTCCTCCTTCTCCTCGTCCGCGCCCGCAACGTCGGCAAAGGTGGTCTTGCGGGCGCTCTCGCTGCCGTGCCGGAAGGTGGCGTTGCCGAACTTCGCCATACGGTCGTTCCCGCCGCCGGAGGCGCGCATGGAGAAAAAGTACCAGATGGCGAACAGCCCCGCGACGGCAATCACATAGGGCAGGGCAATGGCAAGGTAGTTAGGCGAGTGGTTGGCGGAGTAGTTATAGTCCTCCAGAATGCCGGCGGCCTTCTGCTCCACGACAAGGTCGTTGAGGTCGTCGTAGAAAAGATCGAAGTCGTAGAGCTCCTTCCGGAGCTCCGTCTTGCCGTCCACCGCCTCACGCAGCTTGAGCGTGAGCGTGGTGTCCTGCACGGTGAAGGACTTCACCTTCTCCTGTTCAAAGAGCTGCACGACCTCAGCATAGGAGATCTCCGGCTCCTTGGGGCGGAAGAAATACGAGGCGGCCGAAAGCAGCATGAAAACGCACAGCATCCACAGCACATAATTGGGTCGTTTGGTCTGGGTCAAAGGTTTTCCCTCCTTTTGCGGCAGCAGAATCTGCCTTGAAGAAAAGAGGCGACGAGCGCCTCTTTTCGATTCTTCAAAAAAGTCCTACGGACTTTTTTGATATTTGGATGCGCTTCGCTCTGCGCCTCTCCGCCGCAGCGGCTCGACGCTCACTTCGCGAGATGTGTTATTTCAGACGCGCATGTCGTCAGAAATAACAGTCAAGATCATTTGCGCCGTGCGCGGCGCAAAGCCTGCGGCGCTTTTTCCATCATACGCCGGTCTTACTTGCTGTAGACCTCCGGCTTGAGCACACCGATGTACGGCATATTGCGGTACTGCTGGGCGTAATCCAGCCCGTAGCCCTTCCCACCGCGCAGGCGCGGCGGGAGCCCTTTGATCTTACTCTGAACGGTACGGAATGAATCCGTCCCGTTCCAAGATTTTGCCTGCGGCAAAATGCTTGTACGCGCTTACGCGCGCCGCCCCTTTCAGGGCGTGTGGGCTACGGTCTTACTTGCTGTAGACCTCCGGCTTGAGCACACCGATGTACGGCATATTGCGGTACTGCTGGGCATAATCCAGCCCGTAGCCCACGACGAACTCGTCGGGGACCTCAAAGCCCGCGAGATCGGCCGTGATGGGCTTGACGCGGCGGGCGGGCTTATCGAGCAGAGTAACGACCGTCACGCTCTTGGCGCCCTTGGTGAGGAAATAGTTCTTGAGGAAGTAGAGGGTATTGCCGGAGTCCAGGATATCCTCAATGACCACGATCTCGCGGCCCGTAATGTCCTGCTGCAGGTCGTGCGTGATCTGCACCACGCCGGACGAGGACGTGCCGTTCTGGTAGGACGACACCGCGATGAACTCGATGTCGCTCTTGATCTGGCAGGCGCGGACGATGTCCGCCATGAAGATAAAGCTGCCCTTGAGCACGCCGAGGAACAGCGGGTTGCGGTCCTTGAACTGCTCGTAGAGCGTGTCGCCCATCTCCTGCACGCGCGTCCTGATCTGCTCCTCGCTGTAGAGCACCTTCAGCATATCCTGATCCATCATGCTTTTCGCCATAGTTTTTCCCTCTCCCATTGTTTTATGTTTGTTTTTCCGGAGACTTACTCCGCGGTTTTCTCAAAGGTCAATACACACACGCTCTCACCGTCCGTCGGCAGAAACAGCGCGTCCGTGCCGATGCCGTACACCGCAGCAACCGCGCCGCCCGAGCGGATGACCGGCGTTTGCTCCCGCTCATCCGGCGAAAAGCCGCGCTCGGCGAAGAGCCGCTTGAGGCTCCGCGAGCCGCGCGAGACGGGCAGCGTCATGCTCTCCCGCGCGTCCCACGCGCCGACCGAGAGCGGCGCGTCCAGAGCGGCACCTCTTAATATAACGGTATTTTCAGAATTTTCAACCGTTTTTTCGCACTTTCGGCAGGTGATGGCAAAGCCGCCCCACCGGACGGTCTCCCCTGCGCGGAGCAAAACGCGCTCCGGCGTTTCCCTCCGGTGTGCGCAGAGCGCCAGCACACCGTCCGCGCGCCGCGCGGTCACGCCGCCGGGCAGGTCGAGCTGCGCTGTCCCGCTTCCCGCGCAGAGCGCGGCAAGCGCGTCGTAGTGCGCGGCGGTGAAGTCCTTCTTCCCCGCGCCGAGCGCGTCGAGCGCGAGGCGCAGCACCCTCGGCCGCAGGACCGCGTGGGCCTGCGCGACCGCCGCGCAGGGCAGCGTCACCGCGCCGGCCTCCGTTTTCAGCTCCGTCAGATAAGCGGCGGCAAGGGAGTCGAGGTATTCATCCTCCTGCCGCAGGCGCAGCGCCGTCTCGCCGATGTGCTCGACCGCCTGCGCGTTGACCCGGCAGAGCTTCGGCACCACCTCCGCGCGGATAAAGTTGCGCGTGAGCGCCGTGTCCGCGTTGGTCGCGTCCGTGCGATAGGGCACATGATGCTCCTTCGCGTAGGCGGCAAGCTCCTCCCGCGTCAGGCAGAGGAAGGGGCGCACCAGCCTGCCGTTTTTCGGCGCGATGCCCGCAAGGCCCGCCATGCCCGTGCCGCGGGCAAGATGAAAGAGCACCGTTTCGGCGTTGTCGTTCGCGTGATGGGCGGTGACGATGCGCGCCGCGCCGGTCTGACCGGCAACGGAGTTAAGAAAGTCATAGCGCAGCTTGCGCGCCGCCTCCTCGATTGTCAGGCCGTTCTCCCCGGCGTAGGCCGCCACATCGCCCGTGCCGACGCACAGCGGGATGCGCCGCGCTGCGCACCATGCACGCACGAGGTCCTCGTCCATGTCGGCCTCCTGCCCGCGCAGCTGATGGTTGTAGTGCGCCGCGCACACGCGGTAGCCGTTTTCGTATAAAAAGTCCAGCAGACACATCGAGTCCATGCCGCCCGAAGCCGCCGCGAGCAGCAGCTCGTAGCGCGGCAGCAGATCGAAGCGCTGCACAAAGTCCAGTACCTTTTTCATTCGTCCTCGTACCGCCTTTCGAGCGTGCCGAAGGTCGTGTACTCCGGCATCCAGCGCAGCTCGACCTTGCCAGTCTCGCCGTGGCGGTTCTTGGCGACGATGCACTCGGCAATGTTGTGCTTTTCGGAATCCTCGTTGTAATAGTCGTCGCGGTAGAGAAAGAGCACGATGTCCGCGTCCTGCTCGATCGCGCCGGATTCACGCAGGTCGGAGAGCATGGGGCGCTTGTCGTCGCGCTTTTCGTTCGCGCGCGAGAGCTGTGAAAGGCAGAGCACAGGGACCTGCAATTCCTTCGCCATGATCTTAAGCATACGTGAAATGTCGCTCACCGCCTGCTGGCGGTTCTCGCCGCTGTAGCCCTTTCCGCCGGCGGAGGTCATCAGCTGAAGATAGTCGATGACGACGAGGCCGAGGTTTTCGATGCGGCGGCATTTGGCGTTCATGTCCGCGACGGTGAGGAGCGGATTGTCGTCGATCTTGATGTCCGTGCGGCTGAGCGTCGAGGCCGCCTCCGCGATCTTTACCCAGTCGCTCTCGCGCAGATTGCCGGAGATGAGCCGTCCGTTCTCCACCAGCGCTTCGTTGGACAGCACGCGCGTGACGAGCTGTTCCTTGGACATTTCCAGGGAAAAGACCGCGACCGCCTTGCCGCTCGCCTTGGCGACGTTGAGCGCCACATTAAGTGCAAAGCTGGTCTTACCCATACCGGGTCTTGCCGCCAACAGAATAAGGTCAGATTTGCTCAGACCGTTGATCTTGTCGTCCACGGCGCTCAGGCCCGTGGAAAGGCCCGGCAGCGTCTTACCGCCGGTGGCGGAAAGCTCGGCGAGATGGTCGAGCACGCCCTGCAGCACAACGCTGATTTGCTCCATATTCTGTGCGCTGCGCCCGCGGCGCACCGCGTAGATCTTCTGCTCGGCGGCGTCGAGCACGGTGGAGGCTCCGCCCGTGCCGTCCTGCACCATGCCGGTGATGTCGCTCGCCACGGTCGCGATCGCGCGCAGCAGCGCCTTGTCGCGCACGATGTCGGCGTATTCATTGACGTTCGCGGAGGTTGGCGTGACCTCCATGAGCTGCACAAGATAATTGCGCGTGGTATTTTCGTCATAGGTGCCGTTGCGCTCCATCTCGCCCGCGACGGTCACGCCGTCGATGGGCTTGGAGTAGAGGAACATGGAATAGATCGTCTCGAAGATCTCCCGGTTCTGGCGCAGGTAGAAATCCTCGGGGCGCAGCTTTTCCATCACGTCCTTGATGCAGTTCGCGTCGATGAGCATCGAGCCGAGCACCGCCTGCTCCGCCTCGAGCGAGTGCGGCATCTGGCGGTAGAGCAGTTCGTCCATCGCAGGGCACCTCTTTTCTGCGTAAAGTCTGGCTTATTCCTCCGCCACGGTCACGGTGAACTTCCCGCTGACCTCGTAGCCGAGCTTCGCGCGGATCTCATAGCTGCCGAACGCCTTGATCGGCTCGTCGAGCACGATCTTCTGCTTGCCGACGTCCAGGCCGAACTGCGCCATGAGCGCCTCGGAGATCTCCTTGCCGGTGATGGCGCCGAAGAGCTTGCCGTTCGCGCCGCCCTTGGCGGTGATCTTCACGGTGCAGTTACGCAGCTTGTCCGCGGTCTCCACGGCGGCGGCGCGGTTCGCCGCCTCCTCGGCGCGGCGCGCCTTTTCCTTGAGGTTCATGGTGTTGATGGCGTCCGCCGTGGCGGGGATGGCCAGCTTGCGCGGCAGCAGATAGTTGCGGGCGTAGCCCTCCGCCGCGTCGATCATCTGGCCCTTCTTACCCTGACCTCTGACGTCCTGCTGTAAAATAACTTTCATCGTTCTATCCTCCTGATGGTGGTTTTTTATCCTTCCAAATACTGGTCGATGGCGGCGATGAGCTGCTCGCGCACCGCGTCCACCGTCCCGTCCGGGATCTGTCCGCCCGCGGTGGTGGAGTTTCCGCCGCCGCCGAGCTTTTCCATAATGAGCTGCACGTTGATCTCGCCGAGCGAGCGCGCCGACAGATTCACGCCCGTATCGTGCTTGAAGAGCACGAACGACGCGCGCACGCCGCGCAGCGTCAGCAGCTCGTCGGCGGCCTTGGCCGCGGTCACGCGGTCGATGTCCTGCTCCACCGCCGCGATGGCAATGTCGTTGTGATACAGCTCCGCGTGGCGGATGATGTCATAGCGCTCGATCATGTCGGAAAGCGTTCCCTGGAACAGGCGCTGCACGTCCGTCGTGTCCACGCCCGCGCGGCGCAGCAACGCCGCGGCCTCAAAGGTGCGTCCGCCGGTGCGCATGGTAAAGTTCTTCGTATCGAGCACGATGCCCGCGAACAGGGCCTCGGCCTCGGCGCGCAGCAGATCGCCGGGGTCAATGAGATATTGCAGTAGCTCGCTCACCAGCTCCGATGCCGACGAGGCATACGGCTCGTGGAAGTTGAGCGCAGCGGATTCAATATAGCTCGCCGCCCGGCGGTGATGGTCGATGACCGCCACGCGGTTGCAGGTGTCGAGCAGCTGCTCGGACTCCACGAAGTCGGGGCGGTTGGTGTCCACCACCACGAGCAGCGCGCCGGGCTGTGCCTTGATGAAGGCGTCGCTGCCGCTGATGAAGGCGTCCTTATACTCCGGCAGCGCGGCAAGGCGCTTGAGGATCGGGCCGGCGGCATTGTCGTCCATGTCAATGACGATCTGCGCCTTCTTGCCGCGCTTGCGCGCGATGCAGCACACGCCCGCCGCCGCGCCGACGGCGTCGAAGTCGGCGTGTTTATGGCCCATGATAAAGACCTGACTGGCATCGGAGATCAGCTCGCCGAGGGCGTTGGCCATCACGCGGGACTTGACCTTCGTGCGCTTCTCGGTGGACTTTGTCTTACCGCCGTAGAACTCAAAATCGAGGCGATTGCGCACGACGACCTGATCGCCGCCGCGCGAGAGCGCCATCTCGATGGACAGGCCCGCGTTCTTGAAAAGCGTCTCGTAATCGTCCGCGTCCTTGCCGACGCCGATGGAGAGCGTCGCGGCGACGCCGTCCTCGGTGACAACGGAGCGCACCGCGTCGAGCACGCTGAACTTGCCCTCGAGCAGCGTATTGTAATGCTTTTCCGTCAGCAGCAGCAAATAGCGGTTGCGGTCGTACTTGCACAAAAGCCCCTGCGTGCCCGACACCCACGCGCTGATCTTTTCGTCGATCTGCGCGAGCACGGACGAGCGCGCCGCCTCGGTGCCGGCCTTCATCAGCTCCTCGTAGTTATCGAGCATGAGCACGGCCACGATGGGGCGGTTCTCCTCGCTCTTTTTCCTGAGCTCGTCCTGCTCGGTCACGTCCATCCAATAGGTCAGCGCGAGAAGCCCGCGCGCGCCGCTGCGGCCACTCGGATGCGTGAGACTGCCGAACACGCGGAAGTGCCGGTTGTTGACGACGACCGTTTCGGGACATTCGCTCTTTCCCTCCAGCAGCCATTGGGCGGGGAAGCCGGGCAGCGTATCCTCCAGCCGGTTATCGAACAGATTCTCCCTCATGCCCGTGAGCTGGAGGAAGCTCTCGTTGCTCCACAGCACCTCCTGCGTGTCGGGGCGAAAGACCATCATGGCAAAGGGGGCCGAGAGCATGGAGGACTTGCCCGCGCTCGCCACATCGTCGGTCATATCCTCGACGTAGCGCTGGATGCCCTCGCGGCGCTTTTGCGCCGTGCGGCGGAAATAGACGTAGGTAAGCGCCATCACACCGGCTTCAACAAGGCCGAGGATCGGCTCGATCCACAGCGTCACCGCGCAGAAGACCGCGGCAAGAAGAAAATACAGCCGCATATTCGGCTCGGTCAGCTTATTGACTTTCTTACTCATAAGGCATCCTCCCTGCTTCATCGGCAGCACAAAGGCGGAACAAATACGGATAGATACTATATTGTAGCACACGGGCGCGCAAGGGTGCAATAGGCTTTCCGATAAAAAATTCGTCCGGAAAAGGGGCGCATGAAAAAAAGTGTGTACTTTTTCCAAAAAACGTGGTATACTATAAAAACGCAAATTGTATTGAGCCGCCATCGCGCGGTTTGAATAGAGCACAAGTCCATAGTAAAAACGATCAGGGCGCCGATGGTGCGATGCGCTCCGCGGAACAGGGCGGAGCGCGCAGCACGGACGCCGTTGTTTCCGTGCGGTCATTTCCGCGCGGCGTGGACCGAATGCTCACCCAATTTTTGAAGATTCATAAGGAGTGAATGCATTTTGGCAGAAAATTTGAAGATTATCCCGCTCGGCGGGCTGAACGAGATCGGCAAGAACATGACCGTGTATGAGTACGGCGGCGAGATCATCGTCGTGGACTGCGGCATGGCTTTTCCCGGCGACGATATGTACGGCATCGACCTTGTCATTCCCGACGTGAGCTACCTCACCAAGCACAAGAACCGCATCCGCGGTCTGTTCATCACCCACGGCCACGAGGACCACATCGGGGCCATCCCCTACGTCCTCAAGCAGGTCAATATGCCTATTTACTGTACTCGCCTGACCGCGGGACTGATCCGTCTGAAGCTCGAGGAGCACGGGCTTTTGAAGTCCACCAAGATCGTCACGGTCGAAAGCGGCATGACGGTCAAGGCCGGCAAGTTCAGCGTGGAGTTCATTCATGTGAACCACTCCATCGCGGACAGCGTGGCGTTTGCCATCCACACCGGGCTCGGCACCGTCGTCCACACGGGCGACTTCAAGATCGACTCCACGCCCATCGACGGCGAGGTCATCGACCTCGCGCGCTTCGGCGAGCTGGGCAAGCAGGGCGTGCTCGCGCTGCTCGCGGACTCCACGAACGTCGAGCGCCCCGGCTACACGATGAGCGAGCGCATGGTCGGCAAGACCTTCGACCGGCTCTTCGCCGGCTGCAAGCAGCGCATCATCGTCACGACCTTTGCCTCCAACGTCCACCGCATCCAGCAGGTCATCGACGCGGCGGCGGCGGTCGGCCGCAAGGTCGCCGTCACGGGCCGCAGCATGGAAAATGTCACCAAGGTCGCGGTCGATCTCGGCTACATGAAGCTGCCCAAGAACACCGTGACAGACATCAACAAGATCAAGGCGCTCCCGCTCGATAAGCAGGTCATCGTCACCACCGGCTCGCAGGGCGAGGAGATGAGCGCGCTCTACCGTATGGCGTTTTCCCAGCACAAGCAGATCGAGGTCGGCCCCGGCGACCGCGTCATCATCTCGGCTTCCGCCATTCCCGGCAACGAGAATACCGTCTCGCGTGTCATCAACGAGCTATTCCGCAAGGGCGTCGAGGTCATTTACGACCGCGCGGATATGCTCCACGTCTCCGGCCATGCCTGTCAGGAGGAGCTGAAGATCATCCACGCGCTCACAAAGCCGAAGTATTTTATCCCCGTACACGGCGAGCAGCGTATGCTGCAGATCCATAAGAACCTTGCCATGTCCATGGGCATGGACCGCAAGAACATCGCCATCTGCGAAAACGGCGACGCGGTGGAGATCACCGCCCGCACGATGAAGCTCGTGCCGGGCATGGCGCCCGCCGGCGAGATCTTCGTGGACGGCAGCGGTGTGGGCGACGTCGGCGCCGTGGTCCTGCGCGACCGCAAGCATCTCGCCGAGGACGGCATGGTGGTGGTCGTGCTGCCCATCTCCGCGCACGACGGCTATATGCTCGCCGAGCCTGAGATCATCACCCGCGGCTTCATCTACGTCAAGGAGTCCGAGGAGCTGATGAATGAGCTCAAGACCGTGGTCATGTCCGCCGCCGAGGGCGTGCTGGGCCGCCGCAGCCGCGATATCGGCGAGCTCAAGGGCGCGATCAAATCAGGCGTGAGCAACTACCTGTTCAAAACGACCAAGCGCAGCCCGATGGTCATTCCCGTCATCACAAAGCTGTAAACCGGCAGGCAAAAAGCAGAGCGTTCCGCGGAACGCTCTGCTTTTTCAAAAGGCGGCGGAGTGGCTTGCGTTTTGCGCTCCGGCGTGATAGAATATTTTGCTGAAAAATAAAAGGAGGCTTTCCTTTATGAAATTAGGTATCGTCGGGCTGCCGAACGTCGGCAAGTCCACCCTGTTCAACGCCATCACCAACGCCGGCGCGGAGAGCGCCAACTATCCGTTCTGCACCATCGAGCCGAACGTCGGCATGGTGGCCGTGCCCGACGAGCGGCTGGACAAGCTCGCCGAGATGTACCGCCCCAAGAAGAAGACCCCCGCGGTCATCGAATTCGTCGACATCGCTGGTCTTGTCAAGGGCGCGAGCCAAGGTGCTGGCCTCGGCAACAAGTTTCTGGAGAACATCCGCCGCACGGACGCCATCGTTCACGTCGTGCGCTGCTTCGATGACGAGAACATCATGCACGTCGTCGCCGACGCCAGCACGAACGTGCCCGTCGATCCCATCGGCGACATTGAAACGATCGACCTCGAACTCATCATGGCCGACCTGGAGATGGTGAACCGCCGCGTGGAAAAGGCCGCGAAGATGGCCAAGGGCGACAAGAAGTTCCTGCACGAGGCGGACGTATTCAAGGCACTCGCCGCGCACCTCGACGCCGGTAAGAGCGCGCGCACCTTTGAAGCCGACAGTAAGGAGGACGCCGAGCTGATCGCCACCGCCGACCTGCTCAGCCTCAAGCCCATCATCTACGCCGCGAACATGGACGAGGACGGCTTTGCCGACAAGGACTCCAACAAATATTATAAGCTCGTCGCCGATTTGGCGGCAAAGGAGGGCGCGGAGGTACTGCCCATTTGCGCCAAGCTCGAGCAGGATATTGCCGAGCTGGACGGCGACGACCGCGCCATGTTCCTTGAGGAGCTGGGCATCGAAAAGTCCGGCCTGGACCGGCTCATTCAGTGTTCCTATACGCTGCTGGGACTGATCTCCTTCCTCACCTACGGCGAGGACGAGTGCCGCGCGTGGACCATCGTCAAGGGTACGAAGGCTCCGCAGGCCGCCGGCAAGATCCACTCCGACATCGAGCGCGGTTTCATCCGTGCCGAGACCATCAACTTCTCCGAGATGATCGCCTGCGGCTCCGTGGCCGCCGCCAAGGAGAAGGGGCTGCTGCGCAGCGAGGGCAAGGACTACGTCGTCAAGGACGGCGACATGATCTATTTTCGCTTCAACGTCTGAGCTTACAAAACGGGGAGATGCCATCTCTCCGTTTCATTTGTCCGTTCTGTAAACCTATATAAAATTTCAGGTTGACAGAGACGCCGCGCTGTGCTACACTGGCCCCATCCTGTTGAGAAAAAGAAAGGCAGCCTCATGAAAACAAGAGACCTCATTTACTGCGCGCTGTTTGCCGCCCTGACCGCCATCGGCGCGTTCATCCACTTCCAATTCATGCACGCGACCATCACGCTGCAGTGCTTCTTCACCGCCATGGCCGGACTGCTGCTCGGTGCCAGGCTCGGCGCGCTCTCGCAGGCGCTCTACGTCGGTCTCGGTCTGGTGGGTCTTCCCATTTTCGCTGCCGGCGGGGGCTTCAGCTATGTGTTCAATCCCACCTTCGGCTTTCTGCTCGGTCTGATCCCCGCCGCGTGGGTCATCGGCAGGCTCGCGGAGAAAAACCGCACACCGCTGCGTCTCGCGCTTGCCTGTGCCGCCGGCTTCGCTGTGCTTTACGCCATCGGCCTGCCCTACATCGCGCTCATCGTAAACGTCTACAACGGCGGAGCCGTCAGCGCGGCAAAGCTCGCCACGGCCTATATGCTGCCCTATCTCCCCGGCGACTGCCTGAAGATCGTCGTCAGTGTGCTCCTTGCCCCGCGTATTCTCAGGGCAATGGCAAGAAATTCATAAAAATTTTACCGTAAAGTTGCAAATGCAACTTTGCAAAACTGCAAATACTATGCTACACTAAGCTCACAAAGGCAAGCAACCTAAAAATTCCAACAAAAATCAAATGGAGGATACGAATATGAAAAAGTGGGTCTGCAAGGTTTGCGGTTATATCTATGAAGGTCCCGAGGCGCCCGCGGAGTGCCCCGTGTGCCACGCCAAGAGCAATATGTTCGAGGAAGTCAAGGGCGAGATGAAGCTCGCCGCCGAGCATGAGTTCGGCGTCTATGCCAAGACCGTGAAGAACAACGACCAGATCAGCGAAGAGGACAAGAAGTATATCTTCGATCAGCTCATGGCCAACTTCAACGGCGAGTGCAGCGAGGTCGGTATGTACCTGTGCATGGCGCGCATCGCGCACCGCGAGGGCTATCCCGAGATCGGCCTGTACTGGGAGAAGGCCGCCTACGAGGAAGCCGAGCACGCCGCCAAGTTCGCGGAGCTCCTCGGCAGCGACCTCGAGAGCAACATGACCGATTCCACCAAGAAGAACCTCGCCTGGCGTGTGGACTGCGAGTTCGGCGCGACCAACGGCAAGTTCGAGCTGGCTGCCTGCGCGAAGAGGAACGGCCTTGACGCCATTCACGACACCGTCCATGAGATGGCCCGCGACGAAGCCCGCCACGGCAAGGCCCTGGAGGGTATGCTGAAGCGTTACTTCAACAAGTAATTTTCGCAAAAATCGAACCTTTTGAGAGGGAACAGGGAAGCCTGTTCCCTCTCTTTTTGCGTCCCGTGTGTCCAGCCTGTGTCCGCCGCCGGATATATCTGCCCGAAAACAAGAGAAAAGTGTCCCGTGCAAACTGTGTCCTATTTTACTGTTTTTCTGTCATGTTGACTAATTTGTAAAAACTTGTCCGCTTTGTACCCGTTTGCTCCATAGCTGTTTTTGCGGTGATTTCCCCGGCTTTCCAAGAAGTGTAGACGCTGTTCCAGTTCTCAGGAAAGACAAGTGCGGGACGCCCCAATTTCTTGCCATTTTGCTTTGAATATTCTTTTATGTCCATAAATGACTGATTTTAAAAATAATTTTATACTTTTGCAGACAAGGCGTTTTATGTGCCTTTTTGCGTTATGAATATACCCGAACAAGTAAAGAACGAGGCCCGGTGGCTCATAGAACAGTACGGCGATTCCTTCGATTACCTTGGTAATCATGAAGGGGCGGACTATTTTTTGTACAAGTTCCCTGAAGATGTAACGACCGGCTTCCCGTT